>Ga0207963_1000383_pt1 | contig 23566 bp, 11 predicted proteins | sample Knorr_S15_td_NAD_FD_185604 | JGI IMG/M metagenome (GOLD analysis project Ga0207963, IMG submission 185604) | Marine microbial communities from Southern Atlantic Ocean transect - Knorr_S15_td_NADW_ad_2500m_LV_A (SPAdes) (version 2) | ecosystem: Environmental > Aquatic > Marine > Oceanic | place...
TAGCTGTTCAAAACCTAATGTCAAAAAAGAGATGAAAAATGTAAAGCAAGAAACAGCTCCTGTTATAGAAAAACCTAAAGTTGTAGAAAAAAAAGCTGAACCTGTTATAGAAAAACCTAAAGTTGTAGAAAAAAAAGCTGAACCTGTTATAGAAAAACCTAAAATTATAAAACAAAAAGCAAAACCTGTTGTACAAGCAAAAAATGAAATACCACAAAATCTTAAAGATAAATGGGACAAGAGAATAAAAAAACAACAGATAAAAGACAAATTACAACAAGAGAATAAAAGAGAAGCTGAAATTGTAGAGCAAGAAATTGAGCCTGCCAAAGAAGAAGAAACTGAAATTGCACAAGCAAACGAGGATGGAGCATATAAGGACGGAAAAAGGGATGGAGTTTGGACATTTACGGATGAAGAAGGAATCAAAGAAAAAGAAGTAGTTTATAATGAAGATGGTCCAGAACTATGGATATTTTTTGATGATGAAGGAAAGAAAACAAGAGAAGGGCAAATGGTAGATGGGAAGGAAGAGGGATTGTGGACATTTTATGATGAAAATGAAATTAAAGAACGGGAGACGGAACACAAGTCTGGTCAAGAAGATGGAATTTATTCTTTATGGTATGACAATGGGCAGAAAAAAGAAGAAGGCCCATATAAAGGCAAAACTAGAATTGGATTATGGACATGGTGGGATGAAAAAGGAAATAAATGGCAGGAGGGTGGCTATCTAGATGGGAAGCGAGATGGGGCTTGGATCACTTGGAATTCTAATGGGAAGAGACGAAATGAAACAGTTTATAAAAATGGTGATTTTATAAGTAAAAAAGTGTATTAGGCACCTACATCATACCCATGGGGTTAAGAAAAGGGTTATTTAGTAGAATTTAAATCCTATTTAAAAGCCCCGAGTGTCTATTCTTAAATATTCAATATAGGTATTCTCTACCTACATCTTTCAATTTTGTAAATATGTCCAGCCAGCCTAAGCTGGGTTAGTAATGCCGTACTCAATCATCCAACGGGGCTAAAACTAATTTACTACTTTTTAGAAGGGCTTTTTTATCCGCTATATTTATAAGTAAGGGTTTAGGTTCGTCCCCATCGCGTATGCCGCATGAATCGAAGTACGAGAGCACGGTGTATATCAATAATCTCTTGTTGTAATTCTGTAAATACTTGCTCCCTCTCAAGAATTCCATTTTGCACAATGGAAATAACTGCAAGACGAAAGTCTTCTGCAGAAAGATCACTGGTCCCATCAACATAAGAATCACGAAGATTATCAAGCGCTGTTTTAACACTACTGTGTGATGTTTCAAGAATCGTAATCTGATCTCCAGTAAGTTTTAGTGCACTTTGCATGGCCCGTTTAAGTTCATCCGGATCTTGGGAGAATCGTCCCCATCTCCCACGCCCCCGACGCCAATTTATATCTCGTTCATCTCTTTCCGTAAGGAGCGTGTTTTGTTGCTCTTCGGTTAAAAGAATCGCTATTTCTGCTCTAAACCATTCCATAACGCTCATAAGTTCTATGCGCATGCTTTTTCGCTCTAGTTCTTCATTTTGATACCGCGAAATAATTTCGTTTATGAGGGTTAATTTTGTATCAATTATTTGTTGATATAATGGCAGTTGCTCTTCTGTCATTATAAACATAAGGCGATCATCCATACGTTGAAAATGCTCCAGTCGTCTGTGATGGTGATCATTCTCTTCTGTGAGTATTTGTGAATCTATTTGCCGGTTCCTGGAAAGAAGTATATCTTTTTGCTCCTGCGTCAATGATTGTTGTAAGGCTACTGCAAGTTCCCAAAGCGTCGCAGGGTCAGGATGGAAATCTCTTCCTAACTCAAGCGATGACCTGGCGCTACTTCGTTGCCCGGTGTCGAAGTTGAGTTCATTATCTAAATCTTGAATGAGATACTCAAATTCAGGTGGATTCATTAATTCCTGATTATTAGAAAAGAATTCACACCCAGTAAAGAATAATACTGTTGCTACAGTAATATAATAAATTGCTTTCATAATTGGTTCCTTTGGGGATTAATTACAGTATCAGACACAAATTCTATTAATAAGTTAAAATATATTCACCCGAAAAAATAATATTATTAGTGTTGCGCTTTCTAGCCTGATAAATAACTGCTATCAATAATATATAATGGGGGGAAATGGAGAAAAGAAATAGCACTCCATTGTGCCTGGGCTTAAAGCTTTAGAATACCAATTAAAAATTTGCTCAGTACTTTTTAGAGTTTATTTATTTAAAGTATTCCGGTGTAATCAAATTTAAACTGTTCCAGCAGAATCGTGGTAGTAAAAAAACAACTTGTAATTCCATTGATTTACTTAGGTCAAACAATTAATCAGTATCAGTGGCTTCAGGTTTTTAGATAGAAATAGCTTTCAAATTATCCTTTAGCGTATTAGCAATATCCTTATTTTTATAGGGCTCGTAGTCCACAAATGTGGCTACGTCCATTCCGCTTACTGCTTTTGCTTCTTTTAATTTTTCTTTGGCCAATCTTTGGTAGACAGCTGAACATTATGACAGCCGCAGGTAGACTATCATTCTTTTTTTCATGGTTCCGTGGACGGTTCTGCCGCCTGTAAAGCAGCTATTTAATCACCAATGGATTCCAGATCCACCATCAGCGCTTTTATTTGCTCTTGGTCTTTGTAAGGCTCGGATTTTACAAAAGATTCTATATCCATACCTGTCTGAGCTCGAGCTTCTTTTAATTTTTGATCAGCCATTGTCTTATCTTCTTTCTTTAAATAGGTCAGAGCCATGTAAAAAAGGTGCGCTTTCAGCACTTTTACTTTTTTAAAACTTGTTATTGCCTTGTCATAGTTTCCTAGCCAGTAATGACAAAGAGCTTCCGCACCAAAAAGTAGATCGTGGGAAAAGGGATCGAGCCTCATTGCTCGTTCCAACTCACCAAGAGCTTTCTCAAATTCACCAAAATAAATCAGCATAGTTGCATATCTGCATATGATAAACACATCACTGGGACATAGCTCTCGGGCTTTTTCAAAATGATATTTCCCCATATCATAATCTCTTTCAAACCATAGTTTAATGGAACCCATGATACGATGTACTTCTGGCTCATTTGGATCCAATTCAAGTGCAAGGTTCGCTGACTCTATCGCACTGGCAAACATATCAGGATCCGGGTTTTCTTCCCAGTCCGCTAGATTTGACAAAGAACAGGCCCGCCAGGCATGGGCCCGGGCATAGGATGGTTCTGCTTCAATAGCCTGTTCAAACAGTTTTACAGCATTTTCAGTATTTTCCTTTATTACATTACCTTTTTTTGCGTATTCCAGACCCTTAAGAATCAGGTCGTAGGCGTCCATATTTTCGGGTCTTTTTGTTTTTATTGCATTTAAGTGATCCGCTTCTACCCTGCCAACAATAGTGGAAACAATTTGTTCAGCAATTTCATCTTGTACATCGAAAATTTCATCTACAGACAAATCAAAATTATTGGACCAGATGGAATTTTCATTCTCTGTTGATACCAAGTTTGCATTAATGCGCATTTTTGGACCCAGCTTCCTCACGCTCCCATGGATAATATACCTGACTCCCAGTTCCTTTCCAATTTCCTTAAAACTTTTTGATTTTTCCCTGTATGCAAAACTTGCGTGGCTGGAAATCACCACCAGTTTATTAAAGCGGGACAGCATGGATAGGAGATCCTCGGAAAACCCTTCGCAAAAATATTCCTGTTCATCATCATTACTCAAGTTCTTGAAGAACATCACTGCCACAGATCCCGGTTCAACTTCTTTTACCTGTGTTTGGATTTCTGCGGAATCCTGGGTATAACGAGGGGTACCCTTATTCTCAATAACGTGAAAAGCCTTGATTGGAAATTCGATATTCTTTAATTCCAGATCGCCTGCATCTTCGAAAGAAACCATAATCTTCCGGTTGATCATATCAAAGACGGTCTTCGACACACAGATTCCAGCTGGTTTGGCAGCCGCTTCCAGACGGGCAGCAATATTGACCGCATCTCCAAAGAGGTTATCGTCTGATATCATCACATCACCAATGTTGATGCCCACACGAAACGTCATTTGGTCTGGCTCAGCCTGGTCCATATTCATTGTTTTCATCTTCAGCTGTGTTGCAACCGCTGCTTCTGCAGCTTTGATAGGGCTGGAAAACTCAGCAATTACACTGTCGCCAGCGCTTCCAAAAATAATGCCGTTGTGCTCATCAATAATACCATCGATGGCTTCTCGGCGCTCTTTTAATATTTTTAATGTATTCACTTCGTCCATGCCCATCATTTTACTGAAGCCTACCACATCAGAAGCAAATATCGTTGTTAGTTTTCGATCCATAGTCTTTTTAAAAAAATAATCCAGATTCATCAATCTAAACAGGGTAATTTTTTTATATTTCCCAATATATTTGTGTATAAGTTATTTTAATCTACCAATACATTACTAAACAAAAAACCCAGTACTCCAAGGTAAGCTGATTTGTCAGAATTATTAATACTCTGTTTATTATGATCTTGTCCAATATAAATTTCAAAGATGAAACACGCTCATTTAATCCTTGGCATGATCTATTTATCCTTCATGGCACCATTACAAAGCTCCGATGGTGAATTGGAAAAATTTAATAACTATATAAACCAATCCATTTCTGACGCAAATATTGCAGGAATGGCTGTGGCTATCGTGTCCGGTGATTCAATAATTTTTACACAAGGTTATGGATACTCAGATATCCAAACAAAAGAACCATTCACTCCAAACACTGTCATAAATATTGCTTCGATCAGCAAAACTTTTGTGGGTGTAGCCCTCATGAACCTGGTAGAAAACGGACTGATCAGCCTGGATGAAGATGTAAATACTTTCCTGCCTTTTAAGGTTCAAAACCCATATTTACCTGAATCAATTATAACACCGCGGCACCTGATGAGCCACTCATCAGGAATACAGGATGACCAGAAAGTTTATCTTCCATCTTATCACTACGGGGGCGACTCACCCATACCCTTAGGTGAATTCCTTGCAGATTATTTATCTCCGGATGGGACACACTATTCAAAAAAGAATTTTACAAAATCAAAGCCAGGGGGGAAATTTGTATACTCAAATATTGGGGCAGGCCTTGCAGGGTACATCGTAGAACGTGTTTCCGGAAAACCCCTGAACGTCTTTACCCGGGAGTTCATATTCAAACCCCTGGGTATGAACAACACCTGCTGGTTCCTGTCCGAGATGGACAGCTCAAAACATACTCGGCTGTATGAGTCAAAAAAAAGACATACACAATTAAAAAAGGTAGACTTATACGGTTTAACCACCTACCCCGATGGGGGCGTAAGAACCACGGTTACTGATTTGTCCTATTACCTGCTCTGCATCATGAACAAGGGTGTGTATAAGGAGACACGGATCTTAAATGAAGAGACTGTGATTGATATGCTGACACCGGATTATATTGACTCCTATACCAAATTCTGGGGTATTGGTGACCAGATCGGACACGGTGGAGGAGACCCTGGGGTCAGTACGGGGATGTACTATTTACCAAAAGAGAAACTAGGCATCATTTATTTTATCAATACCAGTTCCTATAGAGATTTTAAGAAAAAGGAAGAACAAATATTTGAGTTTGGAAAACGATTGCTCCTGGAAAGGTAATCTGACAAAATAATCAATTACACTCTAAATTACCCCCGATAAAAAACGGATAAACATATAATGAATAATTTAATTCTAGCTGGAACTGTTTTCTTGAGTGCATACAGCCAAAACCCAATACCACCAGATGTAACAAAAAAGCCTATTGAAATGACAATCCATGATGATACACGGATTGATAATTATTATTGGATGCGCTTAACTGATACCCAAAAATCTGCTAAAAACCAAGATGCGCAAACAAACGAAGTCCTAGATTATATCAACCTTGAAAACGAGTACACGCAGACAAGTTTGTCTCATACGAAAAATTTTCAGGATGAACTGTACAATGAGATAGTGGGCCGTATTAAAAAAGATGATAAATCTGTGCCTTATCTTGATAATGGATATTACTATTATTCACGCTATGAAGAAAAAAAGGAATATGCGATCTACTGCCGAAAGAAAGGATCGCTGAATGGTGAAGAAGAAATTATTTTGGATGTGAACACATTAGCAGCAGGATATGATTATTTTGCTGTGGGGGGAATGTCTGTAAGCCCCGATAATAATTGGCTGGCCTTTGGTACCGATACCTTAAGCAGGCGGTTTTATGAAATTCATTTTAAAAACCTTTCTACAGGAAAAGTATTAGAAAAAACTATTCCGAATACCACTGCAAGCGTTGCCTGGGCCAATGATAATAAGACTGTTTTTTATGCATCAAAAAATATGGTAACCCTGTTATCAGAAAGGATCTATCGCCATAAAGTTGGGCATAGCTCAGACCAGGATGTAATGGTCTATAAAGAAGATGACATTACCTATTATAATGGTGTGTATCGTTCCAAGTCTGGCGAATATATCATTATTTATAATAGTAGTACCCTGGTCAGCGATTATCATATTCTTCGTTCAGATAATCCGGATGGTTCCTTTGTGAATTTCTCCCCTCGTGGAACTGAACATGAATATTCCATTGAACATTTTAAAAATAAATTCTATATCGTAACTAACAAGGATGCAAAGAATAACCGGCTTATGGAAACGCCGGACAATGCAACTGACATTTCCAATTGGAAAGAAGTAATCTCCCATAGAGATGATGTACATTTATTAGGGATAGAAATCTTTAATAATCATTTGGTAATCAATGAACGCAAAGACGGTCTCCGCGGGTTAAGAGTTATCAACCAATCTACTGGGGATGATTATCAAATCGATTTCGGGGAAAAGACATATACAGCACGAATCTCCACTAACCGAGAATTCAATACAAATATTCTGCGTTATGGCTACAGTTCATTGGTAACCCCAGGTTCTACATATGATTATAATATGGATACTGGTGAGAAGACGCTCTTGAAACAGCGGGAAGTTGTCGGCGGTTATGATTCTGAAGCATATTATGCGGAAAGATTATATGCGAATGCTCGCGATGGTAAACTGATACCTATTTCACTTGTATATAAAAAAGATCAAAAACTGGATCGCCCACAAAATTTATTATTATATGCCTATGGATCTTATGGATCAACAAATGATCCCTATTTCAGCAGCACACGGCTCAGTTTATTGGACCGTGGTTTTATCTTTGCCATAGCACATATTAGAGGAAGCCAGATCTATGGCCGTCAGTCCTATGATAATGGGAAACTGTTGAATAAGAAAAATACTTTTAATGATTTTATTGACGCGGGGAAATACTTAGTTGAAAATAATTATACCGATCCAGAACAGTTGTTTTGTAGAGGGGGCAGTGCTGGAGGATTGCTGATTGGAGCGGTCGTAAATATGGAACCCAGCCTCTGGAAAGGTGCCATCGCAGGTGTGCCATTTGTGGATGTAGTCACCACTATGCTGGATCCTTCTATTCCTTTAACATCTAATGAATGGGATGAGTGGGGTGACCCTCGGAAAAAAGAATATTACGATTATATGTTATCCTACTCCCCTTATGATCAAGTCAGCGATCGTGCATATCCAAATATGTTAGTCACATCTGGATTGTTTGATTCTCAGGTTCAATATTGGGAGCCCTTAAAGTGGGTTGCCAAACTCCGTGATCATTGGGATGGCTCAAATAAGTTATTTCTGCATATGAATATGGATGCGGGGCATGGCGGAAAGTCGGGCCGTTTTAGACGTTATCGGCAGACAGCTTTGGAGTATGCGTTTTTATTAGATCTTGTAGGTAAAGATATAAACTTTTAAGAAATCTACCCATCATCCCACAAACAAAAAACCCCACGAATGTGGGGCTTGATGTTGTGAAAACCACTAAAAATCAATCATCATTATCTTTGTCATTTTCATCTTCATCATCATTTTCTTCTTCTTCAATCTCCAGAACCTTTCCATCGGAGGACAATTCAATTTCGTATTCCTTACCATCTAATGTTCCTTCAATTTCATAAACCACTCCTTTAGGCGTTTTTTCTACTTCGGCTTCTGTTAATACAATCCCGGGGACAGCTTTTTGTGCTGCTTTTAATACAACGTCTGGAACTTCATTTAAAGGAATCTCTTTCTCAATTCCTGCAAAAGCAGTTATCACAAAGAAGGTTAGTGTAATAGCTATGAGCCATATATTATTATTTTGTTTTTTCATCTTTTTATCCTTTGTTCTATTAACAATAGCAATGGAATATGCTTAACCATTCCCAAATCTACCCATCATCCCACAAACAAAAAACCCCACGAATGTGGGGGTTTTTGTTGTGAAAAGGGTCGCTCTATTTTAACAGTACCATCTTTCGTGTTTGTACAAAGTCTCCTGCTTGGATTCTATATAAATAAAGTCCAGCACTAACTGAAACGCCAGCATCATTGGCGGCATCCCACTGTATTGACTTGTATCCCGCGGTCTCCTGTCTGTTAATCAGGTTCCTTACTGTCCTGCCCATCATGTCATAAATGGCGATATTCACCATTTGGTCTTTAGGCAGATTGTACCTAAGCGTCGTTACGGGGTTGAAAGGATTGGGATAATTCTGGTATAAAGCATATTTATTTGGCAAAGCATCATGATCAACACCCGCATTTTCAGGATCTGTGATCATATCAATATCAATCGCTTGAGACATCGTCATCCCTTCAAGGTAAAGAGTGGCTGTTTCGTACTCGTTCTGGTCTTGCTGAGGCATCATGCTGAGTGACATACTCATTGTATCCCCTGAAATAATTTCACCTGAAAGCCGTTCCCAACTAAGCCAGTTTGTCTCATCCCCCTGAATAACCTGGAGATTGTCTACTCCAATACCAGAAGACCAGTTTCCACCACAATCATCATAATGAATACCAACATTAAAAATCCCCGGCTCAATGTAAGGCGTAATATTGTACATAAGAGTGTGCCAGTTTGCTTCAGTATTATCATAGGCATAATATCCACTCCAGGTAACAGCTGTTCTAAATGTGCTGTCAACCACCGTCCAGTTTGCACCATTGTCCGTTGAAACAACAATAGAGGCATCCTCGGAATAAATTCCTCCGTTCGCGCATCCCCCGTAGGGCTGAGGAAAATACATATCCACATAGAAAAAGACTGGCCCAGCACCGGTATAAGGGATCGCCTGAGATTGGAGAATTGAATTGGTGGAATCGTTAGTGGTGTACCAAGACTCACCATCGTTGTGAAAGTAGAATGCACCATCACTATCTTCAGGATAAGTTAAATATAATCCGTTTGCATCTTCTACTGTGCCTATGGTCCAAAAACTATCAGATGGAAAAAAGTTGGAGGATGCCCCCGTATTAAAATCGTCAGATAATAAAGTGTTTTCCGCGGTGGGCTCAATAAGTACATCCGATGAAAAATGAAAATCATGATTAGCCGTATCACTATTAATTAATGAAAATTCGAATACAGAATATTCACCGGCACTATAGTCGAGTGTATCACGGAAAGAAGATTGGGTTAATTCAAATGGATCCACCGGAGCAAAGCATCCTTGCACACATTCAGCTGACTCACCTTCACTATAAACAGCAGTCACACTGTAGCAATATTCCACATTATTAGTAAGTCCTGTGACAGTATACGAATTGGTTTCGCTGGAACCCACTAATGAACCTCCCGAATAGATGTTGTACCCTGTCAAAGTTCCACACGGGTTTGCAAAATCGCTGCCGTCCCCGCCAAATACCCTGATATTGTCTATTTGCCAGTTCTCATTGTAACCAATGCTATCGTAAAACCGGAAACCAATATGGATAGATTGGCCGGCATAGTTAGATATGTCCACCCCACTAATTGCATAACCATCCCCATAGGTCATGGGATCGGAATAGAATACTGGTGTCCAATTGGATCCATCAGTGGAAATTTCAACCCAGTTCGAGTCATGAGAAAAATCACTATATAAATAATATTCTTCAAATACAAGAAATGCACTGGCGTAAGCAGACAGGTCAATCAAGCCGGTACTCAAGCGGCTATTCACAGGTGCAAGAGTATCGGAATAGATTGCGATAGCTCCGAAACCATCTGAGCCCCCATCTGCACAAGCATACATGTCCGAACCGCAATCAACAGGCTCGCCATCTGAATCCTGAAACCAGCCTCCGGATGTGTCCTGACCTATATGTTCTATCGTGAAACCTTCTGCAGCGGTAGCACAAACTGGAAAACAGGCGGAAAAAACTTCATCCCCTAAACCACCCAGACTGTCCGGCTCTTGCCAATTTAACTCAATAGCACCATTCAAAGACAATCCTTCCAGGAATGCTGGCGGGCAAAGATCCTGACCCTTGACTGGTAGTGCTATAATAAGGAAGGCACTGAAAAATAATGGGAATAAAAAATTAAGATTAAATATCTTTTTGGTCATGTTGTGCTCCTCTGATACAATCTGTATCAAGCTTTATCTTCTATATTAATTGAGTATTATTTTTAATATATTTTAGAGAATTTAACTTAAGAATAGTATACTGCACGATGAAAAAACAATCATTTTTCTTTATTGCGAACATTTATTTTTTAATACTGACCACAAATGTTTTTGCGGGTGCTACCGGTAAACTGACGGGATACGTTAATGATAATCAAGGCAGGCCTCTTGCAGGCGTTAATATTTACCTAGACGGTACGGCAATTGGTACTGCTTCCGATGAAAACGGGCGCTACCTGATTATTAATATTCCAGCAGCGCCCTATACTGTAATTATTTCTTATGTTGGTTATCAGACAATTAAAATGACAGACGTTATCCTTAACGCAGATCGCACAACATCATTAAATTTTGATATGGTTGTATCTGCGGTTGAAGGCGATGAAGTGATCGTAGAAGCCAAAAGGCCTGTAATCGTTAAAGACCAGACAGCCACCACTACCACCATCGAAAGCGCTACCATGAATAATATGCCGGTGAATAACATCTCTGATGTCCTATCTACCATGGCGGGAGTTATGCAAAACCATGGTGGTAATTATATTGTAGGCGGCGGCTATCATTTTCGAGGAGGAAGAGCAGGGGAAATCACCTACCTGGTAGATGGATTTGTTGTAGAAAATGCACTCTATGGAGGCATGGGGCTGGACATTTCCCGTAATGCCATATCTGAAATTTCCATGATCACTGGCGCTTTTAACGCTGAATACGGTGAAGCCACCAGCGGTGTGATTAATATTGTAACCAAAGAAGGAAAATCTAATTATTCCTGGCACCTGCGAGGTGTATCGGATAAAATATTAAATCCGGATGTACACGGTCAGGATCTGTATCGTATGGAAAGCAGTCTTAGTGGCCCGGTGTTGCCAATGAAACCCAACCTGGCCACATTTTTCTTTAATGCGGATATTTTGAAAACACGGACCGCAATGTGGAAAAACCGGCTCCCCTACGATATATTAAAGGTGGATATGGATAATGATGGCATATTTGATCTAGCTGATGGCGACAGTCTGGCAGTTGCGGACCTGACAACAGACGGTAAATATGATCCAGTTGAACTGAAAAAAGGCGTTATTGAGATTAATGATATATTTAGCAGTCAAAGCCGTTATAGCGCAAAACTCGTTTTAAGACCTTTACAAAAATTGAAGATCGTGGCATCAATCAATGAATATTATAATGAAGGGAAAGGCTTCTCCATGGACTACCGCCTAATCCCGGAAAAGAATTCTACTGGAGTTGAGCGAACCCGGGATCTGCAGTTGAAAACTTCCTATGCTATTTCAAAAAACATGTTTTTTGACATTAAATATCATCGCTACTCCCGCAATCAATGGAACGGCTATAAACCCCATCTCAATGATCGCCATGAGCTCTATACAGAGATTTTTACAATTCCGGAAGATTGGGCGGGATTCATCCCATCCTCATTAACTCCTGGAGGGGATTTTCTCTGGCTCAGCTATTACGCAGAACCTTTTATGGATCTGAATGGAGATGGTTCCTGGAATCAATACGCAGCGGAATACTGGAAGGATGACAATGGAAACGGTATTTGGGACAATGGTGAATATTACAATGATTGGAACGGGGATGGCTCTTGGAATATGTGGGACCTGAATAACGACGGGCATCCGGATCAAGAACCGTATGAAGATATGGACGGAGATAGTGAATACACGCTGGGGGTTGACCCTCCAGTTAGCAGCCCAGACGCATATGATGGAACTGCTCCCTACTGGTTCTGGGGGGATTACGAAATATTTAATAATTATGGTGATACAGTAAGGATTGCGACCTCAACTAACCATGATTACTGGTGGTATCATTCCGATTATACAACCTTAGGCGGATCTTTGACCTGGCAGGCTAACGATCGTCATCAAATTAAAACCGGCCTTGAATCCAGGCAGTATGATCTGGGAGAATTTTGGGGATCAGGTATTGGAGGAGGTGTATTTGGCAACTCATCTGATGCAAGTTTCTTGCTGTGGAACCATATGCCCAGATCAGTGAATTGGTATATCCAGGATAAAATTGAGTTTAGCGACATGGTGATTAATGTTGGTTTAAGATATGATCGTTTAGACCCCAACAGCACCTATCCCGACCCAACCCGGGAACTGGGATACAGATACACGGACGACAATGGCGTTTCTCATATTATTGAACCAAACAAATTAAATCAATTATCAGAAAACGAAGAAGAAACTCTGAAATGGGGATATTTAAAGCGCGATAGCGATGGGAATTTAGACGGTTTTACATCTGCACCAAGAGCCCCCGTTAAAGACCAGTGGAGCCCCAGACTGGGGATTGGCTATCCCATAACAGATCGAACTGCATTCCATTTTTCCTATGGCCAGTTTTATCAATTCCCTGATCTGATCAATATGTACAATTACAGCAACTACCAAGGAAATAAAGGTTCACCTCCCGGGTGGTCGGATGAAGCAAATTCCATGGCCCAGGATTTTCTCTACGGGAATCCCTACTACCCGTTCCCTTATAATATTACTGACTGGTATATCCCGGAAGTGGGTACTCCAAATGTAAATCCGCAACGTTCCACTCAATATGAGACAGGTCTGCGGACACGAATTGGGAACCAATATTTATTGACCGTCAACCTCTATTATAAAGATATGTTCGATTATATCGCATCCAAGAGATACGATGCAGATCCCAGCCAATACGCTATCTACAAAAATATGGATTATGCGAATTCCCGGGGAGTGGAGATGTCTTTCCAAAGATTATACTCTGCCGGATTGGACTGGGAAATCAACTATACCTTGTCCCGGGCAGAGGGCAATGCTCCCACTAGTGATTATCACTGGTATGTTGCAGAATGGGCTAATGGCTATGACTGGCAAGATTTCAATCATACTTACACTATGCCCTGGGATCAAACTCATAATATAAATTTCCGATTGAATTATATCGCCCCTTCCGGTTTAGGCCTCAGTATGATCGGTAGTTACGGTAGCGGATTCCCCTATACACCAGAGGATGCTCGAGCGAGACCCATAGACAAACAATATTCTGGTAGAATGCCTTCCACATCTAATGTGGATTTAAAACTTTACTATGATTTAAAGATGAAAAATCTGAACATACGCTTGTTTGGAGATATTTCTAATGCTATGAATAAGGCTAATGTGCTCGCAGTCGATAATACCACTGGCGAACCTGATGCTACCTTAGACTCGGGCCAACCGGCCATATATGTATGGAAACCATACTACTTCAGCCCACCAAGGCATATTGAGATCGGCATTAGTGTTGCATATTAAATTTATCATCCAAAAACTTCCTGTGCTGCTCTACTTTGTTGCTTTTACATTAGTACTCGGACAAAGTGAACCACTTACTAAAATAGAGTATTACGAACGGTATCTTGCCAAACCGCAGCCTAGGAAGAACGCAGGTAAGACACTGAGTTTTCAGGATAGAAAACGAAGCGTTTTGGACAAAGGAAATTTGGTAATGCGTATGTCAAATGCGGCTATATACGGCTATGATCCCTGGGGATTAAACCATGAATTCCCTGCGGGGACTATGCTCATGAATGGCTGTTGTACCTACCAATGGACAGCAGGACCAATTGTAGGCGCATTAAAGGGCGGCGTGCCGTCTGTCAGCGTGGGCACCAAGTACTCTGCCCGAGACCACGATGAGGAGTTTGAACCGCTGCCAAATTATGATGCCGGATACGTAGATACGGATGCAAATATTGGTATTGCCTTCAGTGATATCCCTGAATCCTGGCCAGATCAGTGGCCCATTGAGACCGCATTGGGTGACACATTCATGTCCATTATATACAATGCATCTAAAGTTCCTGTAGATACATTGTTCTTCCCTGGCGTTGAGCCGGAGCTGGGTCCGGAAGGTTTTCCAGATGCGCCATGCGGACTTGGCATCCAGGCCGACCGCGAAGCCTATTTTGTTGTCACAGATAATGACCCTGAATATGGCAATACATTTGCCAGTAATAATGGCGTTGGACCTCTGGATATTCGTATTGATGTATGGGTATTGAACTACAGTAATACCTTTGGTAATGATGGATTTATTTTCATCCAGAAAATGACAAATGTCGGCAAAGATACGCTAAAAGATTTGTATTTTGGTGCAAACACGGACCCAGATACCCCGGAACAGGGCTGGAATGAATGGACAGATGATCTAAGTATGTTTATTACCCCTAACGACCCTCAAATCGCTGAGAAACTATCCGACACAACCGATGCTCATTTGCTGGAAAACCTAGCTGTTTTGTGGGATCCCGATGACCAATCGGAAGGATTCAAATCATCCGGCATCGCTTGGGTAGGTTTAAAATTTTTAGAGTGTACTTATTACAGCAATGATGGTACTACCCGCCCATATGGTATTTCTGCATTTCATACAGTTGAATGGAGCAATGACACGCAGAGCGATGTAGAAGCATATAATCTCCAGATGTTAGGCGGTATTGAAGAGCCAGATAATACCACACCTCATCCATCCGACATCTATAACAAACCCCACACCTACGGGCCAGATGTGACCTGGATTATAGCTGCCGGTGGTCCGGAATCCGTTAATGCGAGCGGAGAAACAGTTCCCGCACTGGATGTAGCTCCTGGCGAATCTGTAGTTTTTACCTTTGCTGATTTTGTGGGTATTAATGAAGCGGACCTACTGCGCAATGCCAAAGTATTTCAGTCACTTTATGATAACGGGTGCTCTAGTCCACAGCCTCCAGATCAGCCTCTTGTACGTGCTGTACAAGATGATAAACGGATTGTTCTTTACTGGGACAAACGCAGTGAATCATCCATGGATCCGGTCACGGGTACCAATGCGTTTCAAGGCTATCGGGTTTATCGCAGTACGGATCGGGGCAGCAGTTGGGGAAATGTAATTACAGATGTAAATGGAAACCCTACTGATATATTTCAACCATTGGCAATCTATGATAAAGTGGACGGAATCTCCGGCTCCCATCCCATGGCTGACCCATTGATTTACTATAATCTTGGTTCCGAGTCAGGGCTACAGTATACCTATATTGATGAAAATATTATCAATGGTTACGAGTACTGGTATGCAGTTACTGCATACGATGGGCCAGACAATTGGGCAGGAGCAATGGTGGATCCCATGGAGAATTCAAAATCCAAAGACGCTTATTTTTCCAATGATAATACCGTTGCGCTTATCCCTCAAGCCCCTCCAGTTGGCTTTAAGAAAGGCGGCATAGATAACGTAACCCATAGCGGTTATGCAGATGCAACCCTTACGGCTATTGCAGCAGATCCATTTATGGTAGATATGCTCGGTCATTCCGAAGTCACTGAAAATGACCTGGTAAGTAAAGGATATTCTTATCTGGTAGAATTCCATACCAGAATTGATACAGTTGATTCCAGTAGCGAAGATATTTCTGACTGGGACACAACTTATATCAACTACTGGTCCATGGTCAATTCTTCTACAGGCGATATAATAATTCCTGAAGAAACAGATATAGTTTCTGAAGTGCAGCACGTGATTGACGGATTTATCCCATCTTTTTCCCATGTAGTGTGGGATATTGAGCAGGAAGATTCAACAGTGTTCATTCCTTTAGATACCACCACAGCCAGCGGGATTCCTTTTGGCGGGCTGGGACATGCCAGCGCCAGTGAAGCAACATGGTGGGGCTATATGTCCACTCTCCCTTCAAATTCTGTAGGGGCACTTGGTGGTATTCCAGCCATTTCCGATTTATGGAATGATCTTGAACTGCGCTTTACCAACGAAGGATCTATTGCATCGTACTATAATATTCTCACTCTGTACGGTATGCAGGAGATTGATACAGTCCGGGTTCCATTCGAATTATGGGATGTGGAAAATGCACAACAATTGAATATTGCTGCATACCAGACTCTGGGAACTGCTAAACCGGAAGAAAGAATATGGACAATGGATAGTTTAATGGTAGTGGATTCGGTTTTTGTAGCCGGTGATACAACGCTGGATACTTCCTGGGTTTATGGATACAGGCTGAATACAGATTTTCAATTTATTCCCGGATACACATCATATTCATCAGAAAACACTTTGCACTACACAGAAGACACGGACCAAATGGGCTGGGTAATCAACTGGGACAAGGACGATTCATTCTTTAATATTGGGGATAAATTGAGAATTTATATCCCCAACCCGATTATTCCGGGGCAGGATACATATACCATCACTACAACTAAAGATGATTACGGACTTTCCAGAGGGGATTTGGACCAGGTTAAGGTTGTTCCCAATCCATATGTGGTCACATCCGTTTATGAACAGCTCTCATTTGTAAAAGAATTGCACTTTACACATTTGCCGATGGAATGTGTCATTCGGATCTATAATAATGCCGGAGAAATGGTCCAGATTTTACAGCATAATCCATCAAGTCCAGGGTATCGCGGGCCAAGTGTTGAAGCATGGAATTTAATGACTTATAACAACCAAGATGTTGCATTCGGGGTTTATCTTTTTCACGTAGTCTCCGGTGGATTTGATTCCGGTGAAGAATTTATTGGGAAGTTTGCGGTAATCAAATGACACGTTTAGTATTAATTATTCTAATTTTTTGTTCTACCTTAATGGGCCAGTTTGACAATGCTGGTACTTCAGCAGCAAACTTCCTGAAAATAGGTGTAGGTGCAAGGGCTTCAGCAATGGCAGGTGCCATCACGGGACAGGTAGATGACCCTACCAGTTTATTTTGGAATCCTGCGGGGATCGCAAATGCAAAGGGGATTGAGGTTTCGGTAAACCATACAGACTGGATTTTTAATTTAACGCATAGTTATTTCGCAGCTATAATGCCTGCTGGTCGATTTGGGCACTTCGGATTAAGTATCAACTATCTCGATATGGGAGAAATGGAAAGCACAACTGAATTCCAACCTGAAGGAGATGGCAGATCTTTTTCCGCATCAAATATGGCCATTGGAATTGCCTATGGTAAAAATATGAGCGATCGGTTTAATGTTGGTCTGCAACTAAAAATGATCCAAGAATCCATCTCATTCTCATCTGCAACTGCATTAGCCATAGATGCCGGCTCACAATATATTACCCGTTTCTCAGGATTAAAAATCGGCATGTCTATCACCAATTTTGGAACTAAAATGAGATTGAGTGGCACGGACCAGAAAGTGGATGTTGATCCCTTTGAAGATTTAGATGGTAATCCGGATGTGATTGCTACCCTGCGTACGGAAGACTGGCCTCTGCCCATGGGATTTCGCTTTGGGCTCTCATTTCAACCTTTAGGACCAGAATCCATTATTAAAAACTCTTTGTTGAATCTTACCCTAAATACGGATTATTATGATTCCCGGGATTTAAATCCTTATTTTGCAGGCGGAGCTGAATTAAAAGTTGGCAATCTACTTTATTTAAGATCTGGTATGAGGCGCGAATATCAGCACTACAGCGATTCTATTGATGATTTAACTACAAGTGAAATGGACGATTCAGCCAATTCCGAAATTTACGTTAGCCGCTGGTCATGGGGATTTGGACTTACTTCAGAAAGTTTCCCCGCCATTCCCTATAAATTGAATCTGGATTATTCCGTGTCGGATCTGGGCGTCCTGGGCATCAGTTCTCAGATCGGCCTTACATTTAAATTATAATCGCTGAAACAAGCATGTATTCCTTGTTTGCCCTTATGGGGTTTGTACATCCATTGAATGCTGAAAAAATTTCCAGATTTCTTCACTGGTGTTCAAGTCTTGGTTCCCTGAATTTCGGGGCCAGCCCTGTGGCCAATCATGACCGCCATTGATAACTTTATAAAACCATACTTCATTATTATGGATACCATTTGTGTGTTTTTCTGTAATAATATAGCTACCATCTTTTTTATCAATGTCTGCAAGCGTGTCAATACTTGATACAGCACACTGGTTGCGATCTACCCAAAACTTTATGGTTGTTTCAACGCCCATATAGGCTCCCCATTTATCTCTATTGTTCACATCCCCATCATAGTAGGTTGTATTGTCCGCTGTCCCGTGGATCTGAAAAACGGGTACAGGATCATTTTTGTTGCACGATTCATAGATCCATCCCATCATGCAGCCGGTGATAGGGGCGATTGCTTTAAAGATATCTGGTGCCTCGCAACCTAACAGATAACTCATATCACCGCCGTTGGACATGCCGGTGCAAAATGTTTTTTCAGGATCTAAATTATATTCTTGTTGCAAATATATTGCTAGGGATTTAATAAACGATAAATCATCTACAGTTTCATTCTTATGGGTTTCGTAGCCTACATTCCAAAAAGATGACCCCTTTTTTGTATAAATTGTGTTTTCACTACTACCCGTTCCTTGAGGATAACAGACTACAAAACCATTCTTATCTGCAACCATATCCATTCGGGTATATTCCCGAATAAGAGAATTAGTGCCTCCTAACCCATGTAATACAAATACTAAAGGCGCATTTGGCTTAATGTTTTCTGGAATATGAAGAATATACTCTCTGGCTCTTCCATCAACCTCAAATGCAAATATATTATCTACCTGAGTTTTTTTGCATGAGATAAATAGAACCATCACAAATAAAGTTAGAAGTGTTTTTGTCATGTTATTTATTAATCTTATAGTTTATTATGAATCATACATGGGTCAGTCATTTATTTTAAAAGAGTCATCTTTCCGGTTTTTAGATAAGCTCCCGCCTGGATCTTGTAAAAATAAACTCCACCTGAAACAAATTTACCATCATTATTTGTAGCATTCCATTTGATTGACCATTGCCCCATCTCTTGTGTTTTTTTAATCAAGTTTTTTATTTCTCTGCCAAACATATCGTAGATACTAATATTAACAAAGCTTTGTTCTGGTAGGTAATAATGAAGCGTCGTTTCCGGGTTGAAGGGATTGGGATAGTTTTGTTTTAATAAAAATGTATTCGGATCCTGACTGTGATTATTATTCGTAATACCCAGATTATTAATAATAAAGTTTTCAAAAAAATTCCAGATCTCTTCGCTGGAATTGATATCCATATTACCGTAAGCACCCGGCCAATCGTGCCCTCCGTTAACAACTTCATACAGCCAGACTTCATTGTTGTTGAGCCCATTAGTATTTTTATGGCTAACCACATAACTACCATCTGACATGTCTATATCGGGTAAAGTATCTATAAGGAATTCAGTGCAGCCATTCAGCTGGGTCCAGAAATTAAATGTTGTATCCACACTTTCCCATGGACCCCAGCCATCATTAAAAATTTCGTCTGCACCTTCCCACCACGTCACATTATCATCTGTTCCATGAATTTCAAATACTGGTATTGGGTTCAAAGGTGCACATGAGTTATATAACCATGTCATCATGCAACCCGCAACAGGTGCAACAGCCCTAAATACATCTGATGCCTGGCAAGCTAGGAGATAACTCATATCTCCTCCATTGGACATTCCTGTGCTGAAGGTGTTCTGGGTGCTCAAATTAAAATCTGTCTGCAGATATTGTGCCAGAGACGTGGCAAATCCCACGTCATCCACTGTTTCATCCACATGCCAATCATAACCCACATTCCAAAAAGAATAGTCCCAATCATCAATAAGGCCTTGAGGATAGCAAACTGCAAAACCATTATCATCTGCAATTTGATTCAGTCCGGAATAATTCATTATGCCGCTGGCAGATCCAGAATATCCATGGAAAACAAACAAAAGTGGAGCGTCCGCAACCAATGAATCTGGGATATATAGGTAATACTCCCGGCTTAGACCATCATGAGAAAATTGATGTAACTCGGGTTGTGCCTGAACAAATAACAAAGAAAACAATAATGGAATACTATAATATTTCATCCACACTATTCGTCACTAACATTAACCAATGGAATAGCCCTGGGAAAGTCATCGTCGATATTATTAGTGAATCTTAAAATATAAGAAAAATGATAGGAACCTGGTTTGATCAGGTATTCTTCATGCGTACGGGGATTCCAACTGTCATCGCCTCCCACCCCCATAATTTTATAATCAATATTTACGGTCACGGGTCCATCTTCCTTAACCATATAAGTATGGGTTGCATCTGTAATGTTTTCTAGTGTGTAATGGTGAGTGCTCAAATTGAATTTTGGCAGGCCAAGAATAATAACTCCAGCATTGGTTGTATTGGATAATGTGGCCCAGCGAACGTCTGTTTTATTGCCATTTTCCTGGGGCCGTATATAAGGAAAATATTGTTCAGAAACTGTGCCTTCATAAATACCAAGGAATGCACTATGTTTACGATCACTGTAAGATTCATGGGGGCCTCTGCCGTACCATTTCAGGTCTGAAAATTCTTCAGGAATCTTAAATGTGATACCTAATTTTGGGAGAACGGGCAAAATAGGATCAACATTAGACTGCACATCCACATGCAGATCCCCATTACCAAAAACCGTATAAACTATTTCTAAATTGATCTCTCCTTTCTCACTAGAATGCTTTTCTATAACTCTGATTTGGATGGATCTGTCATTTATTTCTTGTACATCAACTGACTCCACGCTCCGATGAAGATTGTTGTAACCTGCTTCGAGCCAGCGTGATGCAAAACTTTTATCGTTACCACCTTCATCATTATCAGTAGGGGCTCTCCAGATATTGTGGGCCAATGGTGCACTCAGCATGTCTTGCTCATGGAGAGTGACTTGCTTTAATTCACCACTTTCATGATCGAATAGAAAATTCCGACCGCTGGCCTCTACTTTAATGTGTGAATCTGATTGTTCAATATTCAGTCGAGGAAAGCTGGAACTTGATGCTAAGTTTTTGAAAAATTGAGTTTTTTCTTGAACGACAACCTGGTCAGAAGCCATTAGATGTCCAGTTGGAGCCCAAGGTGTTGCCTCTTTTAGACTGAATTTAAAATTTATAGCATACTCATGATCCGCACTTTTCTTGCGAGACTTGGTAAATACCGGCAAATCGAGTGTTGTCGTCGTACCGGGAGAAATGTTCAAGATCGGAATAGTTCCCTTTGCCACAAAGGCTCCATCATCCAAAAGTTCCCACTCGCCTGTCAGATGATCCAGACTCTGGAAAAAGTAGCGATTTTCTAGCAGGAACTTGTTAGGGTTTTTACCATCCCAAGTCACCTTCGCATTCTGCATATGATGTTTAATCTCATACAAACTCGGGTGCGGTTGGCGATCAGGAGAAACCACACCATTGATACAGAAATTGCCATCATGGAGCTCTTCACCAAAATCACCGCCATAAACATAATAGGATCCATTTTCATCCGTTCTCAGGAGACCTTGATCCACCCAATCCCAGATAAATGCACCCTGGATACGTGGGTATTTATATATGGCATCCCAATACTTGAAGATGTTGCCATTACTATTTCCCATGGCATGAGAATACTCACAAAGAATTACAGGGCGTTCGGGATTTTCATCATGAAGCTTGATCATAAGATCCACAGAGGGATACATATTAGCGATGATATCATAATGATTAGGCAAAGGTCCATAACCTGGTTCCTTGCCTTCATAATGGATCAATCTTGAAGGATCATATTTGCGAATCCAATCAGCCATCACATCATGATTGGGACCGTAGCCAGCCTCATTTCCCAACGACCAAACAATAATTGAAGGATGATTGACATCTCTCAAGACCATCCGCTGTGCACGTTCCAGAAAAGCTTTCTCCCAGATTGGATCCAGTGTGAATTTGGACCAAAAGGCATGAGATTCCAGATTGGTTTCGTCATAGAGGTAAAGCCCGTATTCGTCACAAAGCTCATACCAGCGGGGATGATTGGGATAATGAGATGTTCGAACCGCGTTCACATTAAATTTCTTCATCAATTTGATGTCCGCAATCATGGACTCATCAGAAACAGTTCTACCCTTGATGGGATCATGTTCATGGCGATTCACCCCCTTGATAATAATGGGTTTACCATTAACCAGCATTTGTCCATTTTTTAATTCCACACTTCGAAAACCGGTCCTGCAACTGACATATTCTGTTATGTTATTCTCCAAATCATTTAACGAAAGGACCAAGGTATATAGATGAGGTATTTCTGCCGACCACTGGCTGATATCATTTACTTCTAAGAAAAAATCCAGTTTTTTTTCGGTATTGGGACTTAGTTCCTGCTCAATGGATTGGATAACACCTATCTCCTTTTGAGCTGGGTCAAAAAGAGATGCTTTAAGTAAAATCCGTTTCGGAGAATACGAATAATTTGATAAATCCGTTGTTAAAGATAATAACCCATTCTGGTAATTATCGGTGAGTTCTGCGATTGCCTTATAATGACGAATATGAACGTCGGGCACATGCATGAGATACACATCCCGGTAGATTCCACTCAGACGCCAGAAATCCTGGTCTTCGATAAAAGCGGCATCCGACCAGCGAAATACCTGTGCCGCAATAATATTTTCTCCGGGTAAAAGATAAGATGTAATATTGAATTCTGCCGGTGTCATGCTGCCCTGGCTGTAACCCACCTTTTTCCCGTTTATCCAAATAAAAAATGCCGATTTTACACCGTCAAAGTGCAGTATGATTTGTCCATCATTCCAGTTGTCCGGCAATGTAAATGTTCTTCGGTACGAACCTACTGGGTTATTATCCCGGGGCGCGACTGGCGGTTGTGGATCTGGGAATGGATGTTTTACATTGGTATAGATTGGCTGGCCATACCCTTCAAGCTCCCAGGAACTGGGGACATTTATATTACCCCAGTTATTAACATTATAATCCAGATTAAAAAATTCCAGAGGTCTGTCATCCGGTTTTGGGACCCAGTTGAATTTCCATGTACCATTCAAACTGAAGTAATGATCAGATGCTAACCGATCTCCTAGCAAAGCTTGATCAAGATTATCATAAGGTATCAGCGTGGCATGACCAGGTTCTTTGTTCTCCCCAATCATAGTTGGGTCTTCCCAATACTCTGTTTGCCCTTGTACTAGAG
>Ga0207963_1000386_pt1 | contig 23488 bp, 15 predicted proteins | sample Knorr_S15_td_NAD_FD_185604 | JGI IMG/M metagenome (GOLD analysis project Ga0207963, IMG submission 185604) | Marine microbial communities from Southern Atlantic Ocean transect - Knorr_S15_td_NADW_ad_2500m_LV_A (SPAdes) (version 2) | ecosystem: Environmental > Aquatic > Marine > Oceanic | place...
TCTTCTGGTTCGTGCTCGATTCGTGGCTGGGCGCCAATGCCGGCACCAGCGGCTGCTTCACCAGTGAGAACACCGGCATGCTCACCTGCGACTACGAACGCAGTTGGTTCAATGCCGGGGTGGCCGGCGCCGTGGGCAGCGTCAGCCTGCATTGGGGAATCCTGATCGACCCGCTGACCATCGCCATGCTGGGCCTGGTGACCTTCGTAGCCCTGATGGTTCAGGTTTATTCCCTGGCCTATATGAAAGGCGACCCGCGCTTCGGCTGGTACTTCGCAGTCCACTCCCTGTTCGCCGCGGCCATGCTGACCCTGGTGCTAGCAGACAACTTCCTGATGCTCTACGTCGCTTGGGAACTGGTTGGTATCTGCTCCTACCTGCTGATCGGATTCTGGCACGAGCGGCCGGCGGCCCGGGAAGCGGCCAAGAAGGCCTTTATAGTCACCCGGATCGGCGACGTTGGCCTGCTGATCGGCATCCTCCTCATCTGGCGGGAAGTGGGCACGTTCTCCATGCTGGATGCCTTCGAGGCGGTCCGCACCGGCGCCATGAGCCAGGGAGTGACGACAGTCGCCGCCATTCTGCTGTTCCTGGGCGCCATGGGCAAGTCCGCCCAGGTGCCATTCCACGTTTGGCTACCCGACGCCATGGAAGGCCCAACCCCGGTCAGCGCTCTGATACATGCCGCGACCATGGTGATCGCCGGCGTATTCTTGGTTGCCCGTACATTCCCGCTCTTCGAAGCCTACGACGCTGACCCATTGATCGTGGTCGCGATCGTCGGACTGGTGACTGCTCTTGGCGCCGCGACCATAGCCCTGGTGGCCACCGACCTGAAGCGGATATTGGCCTACTCGACCATCAGCCATCTGGGTTTGATGATGCTGTCCCTTGGCGCCTTCGGCTATACCGCCGCCATCTTCCACCTGATGGCCCACGGCTTCTCCAAGGCGCTCTTGTTCTTGGGAGCCGGCAGCGTCCTCCACAGCACCGAGTTCCAAGAGACAGGCGAGATGGGCGGCTTGAGAAAGGTCATGCCGGTAACCGCCATCGTCTTTTCCATCGGCGCGTTGTCCCTGGGCGGCATTCCGATACTGGCTGGGTTCTGGAGCAAGGACGAGATCTTGGTGGCGGTCAACGACAACCGCAACGTCACGTTCATCGTCTTGACCCTGTTTACGGCCCTGCTCAGCGCGATATATATGGGCCGCGCCATGTTCCTGGTGTTCTTCGGCCCCTTGAAAGATCAGAACAGCCACGCCCACGAATCGCCCATCTTGATGACCTTGCCGATGATTCTGCTGGGTGTTCTGGCCTTGGGATTCGGTCTGATCAGCTTCAATTGGCCCGGCAGCTTCGGCGGCATCGGGACCTTCATATTCTTCGGGCACGGAGAATCGTTCCACTTCGAGGTCTGGCTGGGCGCTCTATCGATCATCATGGCGGTTGGTGCATTCATCGCGGCGTATATGATCTACGTCCGGAATAGCTTCTCCTTGGAAGGCGTCACGGCCCGCAATTCCGGGTTCTTGAAGATCGTGGAGAACAAGTATTACTTCGATGAAGTCTACCAATGGACCATCGACCGGGTGGTGCTGGTCTTATCCCGTTTCATCGCCTACTTCGACCGCGCGATCGTGAATGACATCATCGTTAACGGACCCGCTGATGCGACACGGAAGTTCGGCATCCTGATCAGGCTGCACGTGACCGGCCACGTTTACACCTACACGCTGGCGATGGCCATCGGTTCCGTGGGGCTGGGCCTCTTCGTCTGGTTGAGGGTGGTGTAGATGATCATTCTCTCGTGTAATTCAGAAATCAATGGCGTTTTTGCCTTTCCGGCGATCGGCGGGACGCAATGAACGGGTTCGATGAAGTAGCCCTGCTGCTGCTCATAGCGGTGCCCTTGTTCGGCGCTGTTGCCATGATGTTCATGCCCGGCGACGAAAGCGAACAGACCTGGTATTTCGCCATCTTCATCGCGGCCATATCACTCGCGTTGTCCCTGGTCATCTTCGTCAATTACGACTACAACCCAGGTGGTTTCCAACTCTCCAACACTTACGAATGGCTGCCGGGCCCGTTGGACATCAATCTGTCCTTGGGTATCGACGGCATCTCGGCGCCCATGGTGCTGCTGAACGGCATCGTATTGCTCGGCGGGGTGTTGGTATCCCAGACTGTGAAGTACCGCACACGTGAGTTCTTCGTGCTGCTGTTCGCCCTTTCCGCCGGGGTCTACGGGGTGTTTGTCGCCCGGGACCTGTTCTTCCTGTTCTTCTTCTACGAACTCGCCGTTCTGCCCATGTACCTGCTCATCGGGGTCTGGGGCAGCAGCACCGATTTCGGCACCTTCCTGCGCACCAAAGAATACGGGGCCATGAAGCTTCTGATCTACCTCGTTGCCGGAAGCATATTGGTCTGGATCGGTATCCTGGCGCTATACGTGGCGGCTTCGGACCAGGGATTCGCGACGTTCTCGCTCGATGGCTTGGCCCAACTTGCCAGGGACGGAGAGTTCGACAGCAATTTCCAGACATGGGTGTTCCCGTTGTTCATGGTGGGATTCGGTGTTCTGGCGGGCCTCTGGCCGTTCCATACCTGGTCGCCCGACGGACATGTGGCGGCGCCCACCGCGGTGAGCATGCTCCATGCGGGCGTGCTGATGAAACTGGGCGCATACGGCATCATCCGTGTCGGTATGTTCCTGCTGCCGGAGGGCGCCGACAACTGGATGCCTGTATTGATCACATTGGGCACGGTAAACGTCCTCTACGGCGCGATATCGGCCATGTCTCAGAACGACCTGAAGTACATCATTGGCTATTCCAGCGTCAGTCATATGGGTTACGTGCTGATGGGCATCGCCACGCTCGATAACGTCGGCGTGGCCGGCGCGGTTTTGCAGATGTTCTCCCACGGCATCATGACAGCCCTCATGTTCCTTCTTGTCGGGGCGATCTACGAGCGCACCCACACCCGGGACATCAACGTGCTGAACGGACTGGCCAGCCGGATGCCGGCCAACACTTTCTTCTTCGCCATCGCCGGACTGGCGTCTTTGGGCCTGCCTGGACTAAGTGGGTTCATCGCCGAGTTCTTGGTATTCACTGGGGCGTTTCGTACCTACTTGCCTTTGGCCATCCTGGCCGTCATCGGCGCGGCGCTGACAGCGATCTATATATTGCGTCTATTGGCCCGTACTTTCATGGGTGAGGCGGACGAACGCTGGGCGGACTTGCCCGACGCCAGCCCTGTCGAAATGTCGGTGGGCGGGGCATTCGTTGGGATATTGATCTTTGTCGGAGTCTGGCCGGACCCGTTGCTGCGGGTGATCAACGTTGGCGTCTCGACGATTCCGGGAGTGTAGCGGACAGTGAACGGTCTATCCGACAACATTGAACTGCTGACACCTGAGTTCGCGCTGGCGGGCTTGGCGTTCTTGGTGTTCACCGTGGACCTGTTCCTGCCGGAGGGCCGGAAGGGAATACTGGCGTGGCTTTCGATCGCGGGCCTTATCGGCCTGATCGTGCTGTCCCTGGTCATGTTGTGGGACGAACAAGAATCGCTCTACGACGGCCTCTTAGCGGTGGACGACTTCGCTCTTTTCTTCAAGGTCTTCTTCTTGGGGATGGGCGTGTTTATCATCCTCAGCTCCATGGACTTCGTGGAGCACCGGCTCAAGCATCAGGGCGAGTTCTATGGCCTGCTGCTGTTCTCGATCCTGGGAATGAACATCATGGCCCAGTCCCGGGAGCTGTTGACGGCCTACATCGCTTTGGAGCTGCTCAGCTTCAGCCTCTATGTTTTGGCGGCCTACGCCAAAGACAGTGCCAAGTCCAATGAGAGCGCCCTGAAGTACATCATCGTCGGCGCGGTGTCTTCGGCCATCCTCCTCTACGGCGTGAGCATGGTCTACAGCACCTTGGGAGTTACCAAGTTCGAGGATATCGCCATCGGACTGGCTTCGGCCTCCGAGGTGGCCCCGGCGCTTTGGGTCGGCGTTGGCCTGATCCTGGTAGGGCTGATGTTCAAGGTGTCCGCGGTGCCATTCCACATGTGGGCGCCCGACGTTTACGAAGGCGCGCCCTATCCCGTGACCGCTTACTTAGCCATCGGTTCCAAGGCTGCCGCATTCGCCCTGATACTCCGGTTGGTTATGGAAGGCTTCGTGCCCGCGGCCGAGCGCTGGGAGCAGTGGCAATTGGTCTTCGCCGTTTTGGCCGCCGTCACCATGCTGGTGGGCAACCTGGTGGCCCTGGCCCAAAAGAACTTGAAACGGCTTCTGGCCTATTCCAGTATCGGGCACGCCGGGTTCATCCTGGCTGGGATAACCGCGCTTTCCACCAACTCGGACCTTGCGTCCAACGGTGTGATGTTCTACCTGGTGGGTTACTCGATCACCAACATGGTGGTTTTCGCGGCCTTGATCTCCTTCTTTAACATGACGGGCAAGGAGATGATCGCCGACCTCGGCGGGCTGGCCAACAGCCAACCGTTCCTCGCGGCGTGTCTGGGTATGGGGCTGTTCTCTTTAGCGGGACTGCCGATCTTCGCCGGGTTCACCATGAAGTTCTACCTGTTTACGGCGGTGGCGTCCGAGGGTTTCCTCTGGTTGGCCGGATTGGCGATCTTCAGCAGCCTGATCGGGCTGTATTACTACCTGCAGGTCTTGCGTCAGGTTTACATCGAGCCCACTCCCGCTGGCGATGACGGCGGCGACCTGTTGACTGAGCACCCCGCGTTGACACGGCGTCCTTCGCTGTCGCTGATCACCGTGCTGGGGACCGGCGCCGCAGCGATGATCTGGTTGGGCGTCTATCCCCGGCCCTTGATCGAGGCGATCGAGGCTGCCAGCCGCGCCCTTGTGGGTTGATCTCTGCGCATCGCGGACCCACCGCCTGGGGCGAAACCGGGCGGTCTGATATAATTACCGCTCTCTCAGAAACCCGTCTATCAGGCGTATTCTTAGGTAATTAAGGCTAATTACAGATGATAATCTCAGTAATCGGCAGCAGTAACCCAGCGACCAGAGAACATGTGGAGCTGGCGGAAGAGGTCGGCCGTGAATTGGCCCGCCGGGACATCATGGTGGTCTGCGGTGGACTTAGCGGGATCATGGAAGCTGTCTGCCGGGGCGCCAAGTCCGAAGGCGGGACGACCATCGGCATCCTGCCGGGCCGGGTGGCGGCCGAAGCCAATAGCTACGTGGACATTCCCATCGTCACCAGCATGGGTTATTCCCGAAACGTTATCGTGGTCCACACTGGCGAGGCGGTGATCGCCGTCGGCGGGGCCTATGGGACGCTTTCTGAGATCGGCCACGCCCTCAGCGACGGCATCCCTGTGATCGGCCTGAAGACCTGGCCGCTGACCACCAACGGCGATGGCACCGACATCGCCGGAGCGATCATCCAAGCCGAGAATCCCTCTGACGCCGTGGACAAAGCGTTGGCCGCGGTGGCCACAAGCAACCACCACCATTAGATCCCAGGCTCAACCAGATACTTTCAACTAAAGGATTTTATGAGCAGCGCTAGCAACGGCGTGACAATCACCGCCGTCCGAGGCCGCGAGACCTTGGATTCCAGAGGCAACCCCACCGTCGAAGCCGAGGTCGTTCTTTCAACGGGCTTGGCTATCCATGCCGCCGTCCCGTCGGGGGCCAGCACCGGCAGCCACGAGGCCGTGGAACTTAGGGATCGCGACACCTCCCGTTTCAACGGAAACGGCGTCCTGAAAGCCGTAGCCAACGTGAACGACATCATCGGCCCGTGGCTCGTCGGCCGCTCCCCCATAGACCAGGCCGCGATCGACGCCGGGTTGAACGAACTTGACGGCACAGACAACAAGGGCAATCTGGGGGCCAACGCCGTATTGGCCGTGTCTTTGGCGGTGGCAAAGGCCGCCGCCGGTGTGAGCAGCCCCAACGGCTCGCTCTGGCACTACCTAGCCGCGGGCAACCCGGTCACGCTGCCGGTCCCCATGTTCAACATCCTGAACGGCGGCAAACACGCTTCCAACTCGGCTGACATCCAGGAGTTCATGGTCATGCCGGTGGGAGTGAACAGTTTCTCCGATGCACTCCGCGCCGGAGCGGAGATCTACCAGTCGCTGAAGAGTCTATTGGGCGCGGACGGCCACAACACCAACGTTGGCGATGAAGGGGGGTTCGCCCCCAGCCTGCCCTCCAACCGGGACGCTTTGGAGATGGTGCTGAAGGCGGTGGAGAAGGCGGGCTACACCCCCGGCAAGGATATACATATCGCCCTAGATGTGGCCGCCTCAGAGCTGTTCAGTGACGGTTTGTACGTTTTGGAACGCGAAGGCGTGAGCCTGACCCCTGTTGAAATGGTGAAGCTGTATCAAGAATGGGCCGCTGAGTACCCGATAATCTCTATTGAAGACGGACTTTCCGAGGACGATTGGGCCGGTTGGACCAGCTTGCACGGTGTGCTCGGCGACTCAACCCAGATCTTGGGCGACGACCTCCTGGTCACCAACATCACCCGTATCAAGAGGAGCATCGACGAGAAGTCCAGTAATGCGGTGCTCCTCAAACCGAACCAGATTGGCTCCCTCTCAGAGACTCTGGCAGCACTCCAGATGGCGCGTGGCGCAGGGTGGGGCGCGGTCATGAGCCACCGTTCCGGCGAGACCGAAGACACCACGATCGCCGACCTGGCGGTCGGCTGGGACGTGCGTCAGATCAAGACCGGCGCCCCGGCCCGGTCGGAGCGCGTGGCCAAATACAATCGGCTGCTGCGCATCGAGTCCGAATTGGGCGATCAGGCCCGTTACGCCGGAGAATCGGCTTTCGACTATCTGGGCCGGTCTTAGCCCATCGCCTCGTAATCCGATGTATATCCCTCAATAGGGGTAAATTTCTCTTTCCAAGCGCTCTGGCAGCGGGTATCATGTACCCGGCATTCTGGCTTATCGACATAACGTTGCGATGATTTCCCATGCCGCTACTCGCGAATATATGGGCCGCGTCGCGAAGAATAGTTAAAAAACCGGAGGTGGAGCATGGTTACTAGGATCGGGATAAACGGTTTTGGCAGGATAGGGAGATTGGTGCTGCGGGCCAATGAGGGCCGCAACGCCGGGAAGGTTGAGGTGGCTGCCGTCAACGATCTGACCGACGCCGAGACCAATGCTCATCTGCTGAAATACGACACGAGCTACGGCCGCTACCCCGGCAAGGTCGAAGCCAACAACGGCGACCTGGTCGTGGACGGGCGCAGCATCAAGGTCTTCTCGGAACGAGACCCGGCCCAGATTCCATGGTCCGAGATGGGCGTGGACCTGGTCATCGAGTCGACCGGAATCTTCACCGACGCCGACAAAGCCGCCGGCCACATGAAGGGCGGCGCCAGCAAGGTTATCATCTCCGCTCCGGCCAAGGGCGAAGACCTCACGCTGGTGTTGGGCGTCAACGATGAGATGTACGACAAAGACAAGCACAACATCATCTCCAATGCCTCCTGCACCACCAACTGCTTCGCCACCATGGTCAAGGTCCTCAACGACAGCTTCGGCATCGAGTACGGCTTGATGTCGACCATCCACTCTTACACCAACGACCAGGCTATCTTGGACCAGCGCCACGGCGACCTGCGGCGCGCCAGGGCAGCCGCGGAGAATATCATCCCCACCAGCACCGGCGCGGCCCGGGCGGTGGGCTTGGTCCTGCCGGAACTTAACGGCAAGCTGAACGGTGTGGCATTCCGCGTGCCCACGGCCACCGGCTCCATCACCGACTTCACCGCCATGGTTTCCAAGGATGTAACCATCGAGGAGATCAACGAGGCCTACATCAAGGCATCCGAAGGCCGGATGAAGGGCATTCTGGAATTCAACGACGAGCCTTTAGTCAGTTCCGACTACAAGGGCAACCCCCATAGCTGCATCATTGACGGATTGTCCACCATGGTCATGGAGAAGAGGATGGTCAAGGTCATGGGCTGGTACGACAACGAGTGGGGCTACTCCTGCCGCACCGCCGACCTGGCTGCGATGATGGCCGAGAAAGGCATCTAAGCTGAGAATCCATCCGTAAACCCAGACGGGGCTTTTGAAAGCTCTACCGGAAGTTTAAGAAGTCCCCCGTCCCCCATTCTCTTGGGGACGGGGGACTTCTTTATACGCGAAGAAACCAGGCGCACCAATATAATGGTCTAGGCACACTCAAGGGGACATCCCATATTAGACAATGGCGTTGAGGACTGGCTTTGTCCTTTAGGTCCGATCATTTTCTGACTTTCGGCGGACGCGTCACCTGGGTTTTCTATGTGTTGCTGGTCATCTTGGTCGTCGCCCTCGCGCTGCGGCTGAATGGCATCAACTGGGACCAAGGCTTTGCCTTCCATCCGGACGAGCGGGACATCTACATGCGCTCGGGGTGCATGTACGAGCTGCTTACGGACTCGCCCGGCGCAAACGACTGCGGCTACCTTAGAGGGGAACCCGATGCTCAGCCGGGTCTGCCGGGCATCGGCACGCTTTTCGATAAGGACCGCAGCCCCCTGAATCCACATTGGTTCCCCCTGGGCAGCATCCTGATCTACGTCATGGTCTTCTTCCGCTCTATCGTCGAGTTGTTCACCGACATCAGCGCCTTGGATATGCGGTATGTTGGCCGGCCGCTTTCCGCATTGGCCGATGTTGGGACCGTGTTCATGGTTTTCCTGTTGGGCCGGAAGTTCTATGGCAATGGAGTGGGCCTGCTGGCCGCCGGATTCACTGCGCTGGCGGTGATCCACATCCAGAACAGCCATTTCTTCCGTCCCGAGACCTTCTCCGTGCTTTTCACCCTGGCCAGTTTCTGGGCCATGTGGCGAATGTTGGAGCGGAAACGATTACGGGACTCGGCAATCTTGGGGCTGTTGCTTGGCCTGGCCATCGCGCCCAAGATCAGCCTGCTGCCGATCTTGGCGCCGTTGTTCCTGGTCTATTGGTACCGCGTCTTGGACGAGGTCGACGGACGTTGGTCTGAGATCACCCCGGAGCTGGTGCAACGCATCTTTAGTCACGCCTTATTGGCGGGAGTGATCGCGGCGGGGGTGTTCATCATATCGGCCCCGTACGCCATCCTAGACATCGCAGCGTTCCTGGGAGACCTAGGCGCGCAGACGCGTATGGCCCGGAACGCCGGACTCTGGCCCTTCACCATCCAATACGTTGACACCCCGGCGTTCTTCTACCAGATCCAGCAGTCATCGGTCTGGGGATTGGGCATCCCGTTGGGGATCGTCGCCTGGGCATCCATCCCGTTCACCGCGGCGGTGGCCGCTTTCAGCAAGACGACCCGCCGGGCCGACCTGTTCCTGCTTGCCTGGGTGGTGCCCGGATTCATCTTCTTGGAGACCTTCGAGGTCCACTTCCTGCGGTACGTCTTCCCACTGATGCCCATCATGATCATCATGGGTTCTCGGATGCTGCTGTGGATGTTCTCCGCCTACCGTCCGCTGCAGGTTCACCTGGTATACCAGCGGTTCGACCCGGCGCGCTTCTTGCCCGGATTCGCCATCGCCATGGCCGTGTTCGTGGTGGCCGCGACCGGTTTCTACGCTCTGGCGTTTCAGAAGGTCTACGCCGAGGACCATCCGGCGGTCACGGCGTCGGAGTGGATCAACGAGAATGTGCCCCGAGGCACGGCCATCGTCAGCGATAACCACTGGGACGAGTTCGTGCCAAACCTGTACTCGTATAACGTCTGGCAGTTCCCGGTCTATGACGCCGACACCCCAGAGAAGATGAACATACTGGCCGGCAAACTTGCCTCGTCGGAATACGTGGTCTTCTACAGCAACCGCCCCTATACCAGCGCCGCCCGCGACCCGGAGCGCTTCCCGTTAAGCAACCAGTATTACCAGGGCCTGTTCAGTGGCCGGCTGGGATACGAGCTGGACCGGGAGTTCACCAATTACCCCGAACTTTTGGGAGTGGCCTTCCGCAACGACGCCATCGGCCGAGCCGGCCTAGAACAGCCAACACCGCTGAATCCCGGAGATAGCCCGTCCATCAGCTTGGACCTGGGCTACGCCGACGACAATGCCGTCGGCTACGACCACCCGCGCTTGCTTCTATTCAAGAATACGGCGCACCTGACGGAGGGCGTCATCCGTATCGGACTGCAAGCGAGCCAACCGGTGTCCGAAGACCGTTCTGTTGGTCTATTGCTCTCTCCGGAGGACCTGGTCTCCCAGCAGGAAGGCGGGACGTTCTCCGACATCGTGGACCGGGATAGTTGGACCAACGATGTGCCGGTGCTTGCTTGGCTGCTGGTGGTTGAGTTGGTCTACCTCGTGGCCTTGCCGTTCACCATGTTCATCTTCCGTCCGCTCCCAGACCGTGGGATCATCTTAGCCCGCATCTTTGGGCTGTTGGCGGTGAGTTACATAACTTGGATCACGGTGTCGTTGGGGCTGATGGACTTCTCGCGGTCGGCGGTCTATCTGGGAATCCTGGTCGTGGCCGGATTATCGGCGGCTACCCTGGCTTTTAAATGGAGGGAGATAAAGGAATTTCTCACGGAGCATTGGCGGTTGTTGCTCTTCGGTGAGGCACTTTTCTTGGTGGCGTTCCTCGGATTCGTCTTGCTGCGCTATGCCAATCCTGACCTTTGGCACCCGTTCCGGGGCGGCGAGAAACCCATGGAGCTGGCCTATCTGACCGCGGTGGTCCGCTCGACCACCCTGCCGCCATTCGACCCCTGGTTTGCCGGCGGCCTCCTGAACTACTACTACTGGGGCTACTTCGTGATCTCCGGCATCATCCGCGTCACCGGCATCCTGCCCACCACGGCTTTCAATCTGGCCGTGCCAATGTTCTTCGCCCTGACGATCACCGGGGCCTACACGTTGGTCTACAACCTGGCTGAGGGAGTCCGGCAACGGCGGGCGGCTGGGCGGGAAATCTTGGTACCGGGTGTCGGTGTTCTTTCGCCCATGAGGTTCGGCGATGAGCCCACGCAATGGAGGAAATGGGTCTGGAATCCCGTTGGCGCGGGGGTGACCGCGGGCCTGTTCACCGCGGTGGTCGGTAATCTCGACGGCATGGTCCAGATCGTCCAGAACACCTGGTACAAAGTGGTCGACAGCACCCCATTCCCGGCCTTCGATTTCTGGCGCAGCAGCCGTATGTTGCCCAGCATGGAGAATTTCGACCCCAACCCCATCGCTTTCTGGGTGCCCGATAGGATCCCGGGAATCTCAGACGTATCTTTCCACATCACCGAGTTCCCCTTCTTCACCTTCTTGTTCGCCGACCTCCACGCCCACATGATGGTGATCCCATTCACCCTGCTGGTGATCGGGCTGGGCCTGAATCTGGTGATCGGGTTGAGAGACGGCGGCTGGGTTTGGACCGTCGTATCGGCGGTTGCCTTGGGTTTGGGCCTGGGGTCGCTTTGGGTGGTGAATAGCTGGGACTTCCCGTCCTATCTGATCCTCACGCTGGGTCTGCTCTCGTTGGCGGTTTATTTCACCAACGGGTCCCGGACCGAGAAATTCGCTTTGCTGGGTGTGTTGGCGGTGGGAGTCGTGGCTGTAAGCATCCTGGCGTTCCTGCCCTTCCATCAGGCCTACGAGACGTTCAACAGCGGTCTGGATGTGTCCAAGTGGCGGACCCCGGTTGACCGGTTCCTTGGCATCCACGGACTCTTCTTATTCGTGATAGCTTCGTTCCTGCTCTATCAGGCCCGCAGCACGCTGAAAGAACTGGTCTGGAGCTTCGGCGACCGCGACTATCAGGTAACCGTGCAAGGGATCGCCTGGATGAGGGTCTGTGTTGCGGCCGTGGGTCTGGCCGCAGTCTTCTTTGCCGCCGCCGGGTTCTGGAATGTGACTTTGCTGATGGTGTTCCTGGCCTTGGTGGGGATCGTCGCCTGGAACATCTTTGCTTCTAAGAATGAAGAACGCGCCTACGAAGTGGTTCCCTTGTTCCTGTTGAGTCTAGCGCTGTTCATCGGCATCGGAGTGGACCTGGTCCGGGTGGAAGGAGACATCGGCAGGATGAATACCTTCTTCAAGTACTACTTGGAGATTTGGGTCCTGCTCAGCATAGTCGCGGCCTACATGTTGTGGCACCTGGGGGCCTCTGGGTTCCTGCGGCCGAATATCGGACTGCGGTCGGGCGTCTGGATGGCCGTGCTGGCGGTCCTGATTGGCTCCAGCCTGGTCTACACGGCCCTGGGCAGCCGGGCGCGGGTCTCCGACCGGTTCACCGACGGCCCATCGACCCTGGACGGCACGGCATACATGGCTGCGGCGGTCCACCAAGAGCAGGAGCAGCCGTTTGAACTGAAATGGGACCAGGAAGCCATCGAATGGGTCCAAGACAATGTGAAAGGATCTCCGGTCATCTTGGAGGCGCACCTGAGTCAGTACCGGTGGGGCGCCCGGTTCGCCAACTACACGGGACTGCCCACCGTCATCGGCTGGCCGTGGCATCAGATCCAGCAGCGCACGGCCTATTCTTACGCCATCACGGACCGGGCGCAGGATGTCCGGGAGATGTACGAGACCACCAATGAAAAAAGGGCCCTGGACCTGTTGCGCCGGTACCAGGTGAAGTACGTGGTGGTGGGCGATCTGGAGCGGATTACCTACCCGGGCAAAGGTTTGAACAAGTTCGAAACCCTGGGCCGGAAAGTTTTCGAGAACCAGGGGACCGCCATCTACGAAGCCCGTTGGAACTGAGGCCTTAAAGGGGAGCCGCAGACCGGTGCGGGCGGTTGTCAAGGCTTTAAGCAGGCAGATTCCCACCGTGATTGGGCCTGATTTGACATAAAGGCCAATTTTGGTTAAAGTATAAAAACATTCTTAAATAACGATTATCAATCGTTCAACAATCAGAGAATGTTGGAGGCTCTGCTTAGGAAGTAGAAGCCATTAAATAAGACGGGTGCACGGGCTTTGTGCCTTAAGTGTCAGGACCACCGTGGGGGGCGTTTACCGGGTGGACCGACCGTACAAGGCCTGTCCCGGTCGGCCCTTCTCCAATCGGTTGACCAGCTAAGAAGTGTTGTGTGCGGTGTTTGGGTTTCTTAGCAATGCCGCTGGAGGAGGGCCGACGTTTTTTCCGGCAAGTTTTCAAATTACCAAAAGGCCGCTTTAAGGCTTTGGACTCCACCGGGGATAAGAGCCAAGGACTCGCAGCATACTGATTGGTTCGGACAACGCCGCCAGCGCCTCTTTCATGGGAGATTCCTCCCGGTGTCCTCCGCAATCCATCAGGAAGATGTACTCACCCAGATATTGCTTGGTGGGCCGTGATTCAATCTTGAAGAGATTGATATTACGTTTCTCGAATTCTCTCAAAACCCTGTAGAGCAGTCCTGGCTCGTCGTCCTCAAACGTAAATGCCATGGACGTCTTGTCCTTTCCGGTGGGCGCGTGGTCCGACAGCCCCAACACAGCGAACCTGGTTACGTTGGACGCGACGTCTTGAATGCCCTGGTCCAGTACGTCCACCTCGTTCAATTCCGACGCACGGCGCGGCGCGATGGCCGCTGCCGGAACGGTACTGGCAAACGAGTCCGATACCGCCGATGCAGTGCTGAGGGAAGCCATCTGTTGGGCCTGGGGGTAGTTCTCCTCGAGATACGTCCGGCACTGGGCCAATGCCTGTGGGTGCGAGTAGATCACCTTGATCTTGGACGGCACAGTCCCTGGTTTGGCCATCAGGTAATGCTCTATGGGAACGACTACTTCGCCCTTGATGAACAAACTAGGCTGGCTGATCAACAGGTCCAGCGTAAAAGTAACCGAGCCTTCCAGGCTGTTTTCGATGGGGACAATCCCTTCTTCCAATTCCCCGGAAACGACCGCTTTGCCGACACCGGTGATCGTCGGGTAGGGGCGTAGCTCGGCTGACGAGTCGTAAAGGATACAGGCTTCTTCAGTGTAGGTGCCGGACGGGCCCAGGAAGCCCAAGGTGCGGGCCATGGCTACACTCCCGTCAGGATGTCGTAGAGTATCTGCTCTTCGCCCTCTGGCACGACCGCCACCAGTTCATCTGAGGGTTCCACCACTGACCGGCCGGTGGGTAGGGTGGCCCCGCTTTTCTTGACCATCAGGGTTATGAAACTGTTCGGGGGAAGCTCGATCTCATTGAGCGGTTTGCCGATGATGTTGGCGTCTTCAGGTATGGAAACGCTGACTAATTCCATGCCTGGTACGCGTAGGTTCATGAGGTGCACCAACGGTCTTCCCGGGACCCCTTCCTCCAGGCTGGCCAGCACCAGATGGGTGGAGTTCACCACCACGTCGACGCCAATCTCATGGAAGATGGGCTCGTTCTTAGGGTCTTTGATCAGGGCCATGGTCCGAGGGACTTGGAAGATATGCCTGGTCATCTGCGAGATGACCAGGTTGGTGGCGTCCGCCCCAGTCAGACTCACGACCACATCGGCCCGGGCGATGCCGGCGCGCTTCAGGGTGGCCTCGTCCGTGCCGTCGCCCAGCAAGGCCACGCTGCCCAATTCCTCATTCAGGAGGTGATAACGCTCCGCGTTCTTCTCTACGACGACCACCTCGTGTCCACCGGCAATCAACGCCTTGGACAGATGGTAGCCGGACTCGCTGCAGCCAACGATGACTACGTACATCAGGCGATCACTACGTACATCTAGTTCTTAGGATTTTCCTTCTATGGCCTGGCGGACATCCTGCAGCAGGCCGATTGAATAGCCTACCACTTCCAGACCCAGGGCTGCATACATGACCTGTAGTTGGGGGTTGCCCAGATGGCACACCACTTTAGGGACATTGAATATGTGCTTGGCGATCTGGGCAACCAGGATGTTTTGATGGTCGTCGGAGGACATGGCCAGAAAAACATCGGCATGGTCGATGCCGCCCTCTTGGAGATAGTCCTGCATCATGGGTTCCGCGGTAAGCACAACGCGGACTCCGGGGAGGGTGGCCAAGCTTTCCAGGCTGTCCCGTTCGCCGCCCAGTACCGTGATCTCCTTGCCTTCCCCGGCGAGATCACCCACGAGGCTGGTGCTGAGCCGGTTACAACCGAAAATCAATACTCGCATGGTCTAATCCCTGGGGAAGATGGGGGACGGGGCCTGTTCCCGCCAGAACATCACCTGGCATGAGGCGTTGTGAAAGATATAAGACGCCGTGGCGCCAAAAGTGCAGGACCCGAACCGGCGGTTGTAAGGAACGCCCACGATCAGCAGGTCCATGAACCGGTCTTCGGATTCCAGCACTATGGCGGGTCCGGCCTGCCTTGCCCGCAGGAACCGGGCTTGGAGGCCTTTGTACTTCTCTTCGGAGGCGATGGCTTCGATGCGGGCCAGGATCTCCTCGCCCTTGTTGATGTCTTCGGCGATCTCAGATTCCAAAGACAGTTCCAACGGGACCTCGATCACGTAGACCGCGTGAAGTTCAGTTTTGGATTCCCGCGCCATCTGGCATGCCAGCCGGAATGTGCGTTCGCTGTATGATTTGCCGTTCACTGGCACCAAGAGCCGTTTTGCGTCCAATCGCATAGCCGGGCACCGTCCTGAATCGGGTGACATAGGCTCGACCACGGGGGTTTTACCCAGTTCGCAGCCAATAATCAATGGCAGATTATACGAGCAGTGGTCACCCAATACAATAAGATTTTTACGAATCTAGGACGGCGTTGAAAAACGGATTGCAGAGCCTGTTTTTCGGCCGTTGGTTGTGGTCTGGATATGGTGGTTCCAGACGCATTACATTCAGACGGATTTTAGTTTGGGCAAAGTGGCCGATCAGGTCAAGCCGCCAACGCGGGTAGATAGATGATTCTTGGGATCAAGTGGATTGTCTGTATCGGAATCAGGCGCCGTTACGGTGGGAATGACGCTCGTTTGAAGCCGGTTCGAGATGCTTGGCGATCTCTGAAATCTTGCCTAGATTTTCGTTGGTCGCCGCCACGATCAGAACGTCGCCGGCCTTGATCTCTTCATCCTTGGCCGGGTGGAGGAAGGATGTCCGCCCCCGGCGAATGGCCAGTACGGATATCCCGTGGCGGTCCGCTGTTCCGGCCAGTCCTGCCTCCTCCAATGTGTGACCCAGCATCTCTTCAGGCGGCCTTAGCTTGCTGATGCCAAAGTCGGGCACGATGGGCATGTAATCGATGACTCCGGTATCGAAGCCAACGTGGGCGGTGCGCCGGGCGCTTTCCGCCTCGGGGTAGACCACGCGGTCCACGCCAATCCGTTCCAGGGTGGAACCGTGCAGTTCATTGGCGGCGCGGGCAATGATGAAAGGGATTCCCATGCTCTTCAGCAGCACGGAGACTAGGATGCTGGATTGGATGTTTTCGCTGCCCAAGGACACCACGCAGACGTCGTAATCGGCGACGCCCAGTTCTTTCAGGATGGACTCATTGGTGGCGTCGGCACGCACGGCGTAGGTGGACCGGTCCAGCTGTTCTTGGACCTTCGCTTCATCAAGGTCGATGGCCAGAACGTCATGACCGCTCTGAAAAAGCTCTTGGGCCAAGGTGGACCCGAACCTGCCGAGACCGATCACACAGACTTGTTTTTTCACAGTTTTTATCCCCTGGTAAGCCTATCAGCCTATTTTAACGCTTTCTTGGGCAAAGCGGTACACCTCGGTATCGTCTTCAGTGGCCAAGGCCAGCGCCAAAGCCACCGGGCCCAGCCGGCCCACATACATCAGCGTCATGAACAGGATCTTTGAGGCGACTCCGGTTTCAGCGATGATCCCGGTCGAAGCGCCGGTAGTGCCGAAAGCCGATACTGTATCGAAGATGATGTCCAGGAATGGAATGTCCGGTTCAAGAGTCGTCAAAACCGTCGCTGACACCACTATGAACGCGAAGCCGAGAACCGCGACGGTAAGGGCTCGGTGTAGTTGCGATTGGTGAATCTCCCGGCCAAATGCCTCGGCGTGGGGACGGCCCTTCAGTGACGAGATCACGGCCGCCATCAAGACAGCGAATGTGGCGACCTTGATGCCGCCGGCCACCGAACCGGCCGCGCCGCCGATGAACATCAGGCCTGCGAACGTGGATTTCGTTACATCCTTGACCTCGCCAAAGTCCATGATTGAGAAGCCGGCCGTGCGGCCGCTGACCGAACTGAAGATGGCCCCCATGACCTTGTCTACCCAACCGAAGCTGCCCATCGTTGCCGAGTTATTGAACTCGGCCAGGAACAGGACACCCGCGCCCAATACCCACAGTAGGATGCTGGTCACGAGCACGAGCTTCGTCTCCAGGGAGAACCTGGATATTCGACGTTTCCGGGACACATCCACCACTAAGACCCAACCCAAGCCTCCAAGGACCATCAAGACAGTCATCGTTATCAAAAGGCCGGGGTCCGAGAAGAAGCGGGCCACGCTGCTTCCGCCCGGCACTTCCGGGATGATGTTGAATCCGGCGTTGTTGAACGAGGAGACTGAGAGGAACGTTGAATGCCACATGGACCGCAGGGTTCCCATTCCATCGAGGGCGTCGATCTGGAAAAAGATAACCACGGCGCCCATCGCGTACAACAAGAACACAGCGCCGATAACAGTACGGCCGATGTGGCGCAACCCGCCCATCTGGTCCACCCCAACGGTGTCGCGCATCAGGTCGCGGGTCAAAAGCCGTTCCTGGAGGGTTGATCTTTGGCCGATCAGCAGCAATATGAAAGTGCTGATAACCATGAAACCCAGCCCGCCGACCAACATCAACGCGAAGATGATCGCTTGGCCAAAGACAGACCAGTAGGTGCTGGTTTCTACAACCGTGTGGCCGGTAACGGTGACCGCCGAAACGGAGGTGAAGAATGCGGTCTCCAGTTCGGTGAACCCGGAGCCATTCTGAGCTATCGGAAGAGTCAGTAACCCTCCGCCAGCCGCAATCAATAGAGCGAATCCCAGGAGCAAGATCGTGGTGGTGCCGAAACGAGGCTTGTTCTGTTTGGGCGGCTCGACTTCGGCCACTGTGGGCCGCAATTCCCGCCGCCTCCGGAGCCTGATGATGTTGTCGACCGGCCTGCGCCGGCGTCTAAATGCCATCTTTAGCGCCTAGGAACTCAGCAAGTAACCGTCCGCCGAGACAGCGGTTGGTAACTGGCAAAATGAAAAGGCTTACGGAATCTGACAAGAGTAAGGAATCCATGAAAAACGTGTGGAAAACGTGGGGAAATCTCTTCAAGAAGAAGCGCGACACGACCGAAGCTGTATATCTAAGACCGTATTTCTGAGAAGAATATAGGAGTAGTTAGAATTTTAGAATTCGCCCATACTTGTGTCAATGAACCAAAAGGGCCTGTTCCACTGAAATCAGATAACTTGGACCTTTTCATTTCGTGCCTAGAACACCGTATATGCTAATATGATGCTCACGAGAAACGTCGGCCTTGATACGGAATCTGCCGGCGCCCCGGACTTGAGGAGACCATAGATGACCAGCAGCCCCCGGCAGGTTGAACTGGCTTTCGACCCCGCCGCGATCGATAGCAAATGGCAGGCACGTTGGGAACAGGACGGCCTGCACAAGGTGTCCGACGACGACCCCCGCCCCAAATGGTACGAAATGACCATGTATCCGTACCCTTCCGGCGACCTCCACATCGGCCACTGGTACGCCTTGGCCCCGGCGGACGCCCACGCACGGTTTCGGCGGATGCAGGGCTACAACGTGCTCCATCCAATCGGTTTTGACGCTTTCGGTCTGCCCGCTGAGAACGCGGCCATCATCCGTGGCATCCATCCCTACGAATGGACGATCAGCAACATTGAGAATATGCGCCGCCAACTACGGTCCATCGGCGCGATATACGACTGGGACCGGGAAGTTATCACCTGTCTGCCCGAGTATTATCGCTGGAACCAGTGGTTCTTCCTGAAATTCTTTGAGAAAGGCCTGGCCTACCGCGCCAAAGCCCCCGTGGTCTGGTGCCCTTCGTGCCAAACTGTGCTGGCCAACGAACAGGTGATCAACGGGGCCTGCGAACGTTGCGGTACGGAGATCACCCGCCGCGATCTGGAGCAGTGGTTCTTCAAGATCACTGAGTACGCCGACCAACTCCTGGATTTCACCGGCCTTGAAGAGTGGCCGGACAAGATCCTGACCATGCAGCAGAACTGGATCGGCCGCAGCGAGGGCGTTGAGATAGCCTTCGACATCTCCGCGGCTGGCCTCGAGGAGAAAGAGGTACGCACGTTCACCACCCGGATAGACACCATCTTCGGTGTGACGTTCATCGTGCTAGCCCCAGAGCATCCATTGGTGCCTGGGCTGACCACTGACAACAACCGTGAGATTGTTGAAGAATACATCAGCAAGGCTCGCCAGACCTCTGAGATCGACCGCCTCTCGGCCGACAAAGAGAAGACCGGTGTGTTCACCGGCAGTTACGCGGTGAACCACCTGAACGGCGAACGTGTGCCGGTCTATATCGGCGACTACGTTCTCACCACCTACGGCACCGGGGCGGTTATGGGCGTTCCAGCCCACGACGCCCGCGACTTCATATTCGCCCGGAAATATAAACTGCCCATCCGGACCGTCATAGCGCCCATCGAGTGGGACGGCAAGGACCTTCCGGACGCCTACCTGGGCGATGGATTCATGACCAATTCCGGGGCTTACGACGGTATGACCAACGATGAAGGCAAGACAGCCATCGCCGTTGACCTAGAAAAGAAGGGCTGGGGAAGCAGGACCGTCTCCTACCGCATGCGCGACTGGCTGATCTCAAGACAGCGTTATTGGGGCACGCCAATCCCCATGATCTATTGCGACGCCTGCGGTGTGGTGCCGGTGCCTGAATCTGACCTCCCGGTGTTGCTGCCCCAGGACGCCGATTTCAAGCCTACCGGCGAGTCGCCGTTGGCTACCAACCATGATTTTGTCCATACCAAGTGTCCCAAGTGCGGCGCCGACGCCCGCCGGGAGACCGACACCATGGACACGTTCATGGACTCGTCTTGGTACATGATGCGCTACTTGGACCCCCACAATGACGACGAACCGGCGGATCCGGGCCTGCTCCAGCGGTGGATGACCGTGGACCAATACACCGGCGGAGCTGAGCATGCGGTGATGCACCTGCTCTATTCCCGTTTCTTCACCAAGGGCATGCACGACATGGGTCTGATCGACTATGACGAGCCTTTCTTGAGGCTGTTCAACCAGGGCGTGATCCTGGGTGGGGACCACGAAAAGATGAGCAAGAGCCGGGGAAATGTGGTCAACCCGGACGATTTTGTCGGCAAACTCGGGGCCGACGCCGTGCGCTGTTTCCTGATGTTCATAGGCCCTTGGGACCAGGGCGGTCCGTGGAGCGATGTTGGCATCAATGGAACAGCCAGATGGCTGAACCGGGTCTGGGACATAGCAACGCGCGACGTGAATAAACTGGGCTCTAACTCGGTTGACGCAGACACGGTGCGTGACACCAACCGCCTGCTGCACCAGACCATCCGCAAGTGCCACGGCGATCTAGACCGGTTCAAGTTCAACACAGCCATCGCTTCCCTGATGGAGTTGACCAACCACCTGAACAAGGTGTGGGCCGACGGCAGCGTCGACGCCAAGACCTGGCTGGAGTGCACGAAGAGCCTGTTGCTGCTTCTAGCCCCAATGGCCCCCCACATGACTGAGGAGCTTTGGGAGATGAACGGCCACCCCTACAGCATCCATCAGCAGGACTTTCCCACCTGGGACGACGGCCTGGCGGCCGAAGACGTCATAACATTGATCTTGCAGGTCAACGGCAAGGTGCGGGACAAGATCGAAGTCGCCGTGGGTATCGAAGAGAGCGAGGCCCAGGCATTGGCTTTGGCCAGCCCCAGGATACAGAGCTACGTTGAAGGGAAGTCGGTGGCCAAGACGGTCTACGTCCCCGGCCGCTTGGTCAACGTGGTGGTCGATTAGTTCCTCGCGGTCCCTGGTTTCTTTACTAGACTTTTACTCCAGTGCAGCCGGTAGGCTTATGAACGTCGAAGAGATATACCTTCAGTTCACCGATGGCGCCTCCAGTGGGGCGGTTAGGGCCGGCTGGGTCGAGCGCTATCTCGAATCGCCCATAACATTCTGGTGCATCCTCCACGCTCCCGCCGATGCCAAAGACCCGATTAACGACCAGATGCAGTACATCTTTGACATCGGCAATAACCACCAAGAGCGGGTGAACGACCGGCTCTATCCAGGTGGTATCCAAGAGCGATTCGCCACCGAAGAAGAAGGCTTCCGCCGTTCCTTGGAGATAATGTCGGAAGGCGGGACGTTCATCAAGAATATGCCCCTGGTCTGCTGGCCCCAAGGGCTTACAGGACGCCCGGATGTTCTGGAGAAAGTCGAAGGCGTGCCTTCGGTTTTCGGCGATTTCAGCTACCGGGTGGTCGAGATCAAGTCGGCCCGCCGCCTGCGGGAGTCCCAGATATTGCAGGGCGCGTTGTACAACTGGGTCCTGGGCCTGGTGCAGGGCTACGAACCCTTGGAATTCCAGATGGTCAACGGCGACATGGACGTTATCCCAGTGGCCATGGTTGAAGTTGACGAACGCCTGGACGAGGTACTGGCTGAGGTCAGAGAGATAATGGGCGGAAAACCGGTCGATTTCTGCTACGGCGTGGCTGGCTGGCCATGGACTTCGTACGTTGACTCCAGGGCAATAGAGGCCAACGACGTTTCTCTCATCACCGGAGTCGGCGCCTCGGTCCGGACCAACTTGGTAGAGGCGGGCTACGCGACGCTACAGAGTATCGCCACGGCCAATGAGACCGAACTCGTTAAAGTGAGGCGCATCGGAGCGTCCACGGCCAAAAAGATCGTCGTGTCCGCCCAAGCGCTACAGGGCCAGAAACCTCTCCGAAGGGGCGAACTTGCAGAGATACGGAGGGGCAAAACCGAGGTCTTCTTTGATTTCGAGGGCGCCCAAGACCAAGACGAGCTGGATGGCCAGGAGCTGGTCAATTACCTCATCGGAGCGGTCCACCGGACGCCAGGAAACGAGGGCGAATACACCGCATTCTTCGCCGATACCTTCGACGCCGAGGGCGAGAACCTAGTCCATTTCTTGGAGTGGGCCGATTCTTTGGAAGACCCCATCTTCTACCATTGGCACCACTACGAACACACCCATCTCACGAAAATGGTCGAGCGGCATGGGGTAGACCCAGAGTTGGGGGCTGTGGTGTTGGACCGATTAGAGGACCTGTCGCCTTGGGCCACAAAAGGGTACGCGTTCCCGGCTTATGGGGAAGGGCTAAAGGCCATTGCCAAATGCCTCGGATTCCATTGGGAGCAGGATGATGTGACCGGCGTCGGGTCCATGGACCTATATACGAATTACGTTCAGTCTGGGAGCACTGATCAAGTATCCAAGGAAAAGATCGTCGTCTACAACAAGGACGATTGTTTTGCTACCATGCACATCTACGATTGGGTCATGGCCCAACAGCGGTGACCCCTTCGTTCAATCGACCAAGTATCCCGATTTCTACTGCAGATGAGCAGTTTAGAGTAACGAACAAATGACGACCACAGGCGGAAATAGCGCCACAGGCAGCTTCTATGGTATAGGAGTCGGCCCGGGCGACCCGGAACTGTTAACCATCAAGGCCCAGCGGAGACTTCAGAGCGTAGCGGTGATCTGCTTCACCCAACTAGACGACGGGACCGAGAGCTATGCCCTTGGCGTGGTCCGCGGGGTTCTTGATGCGGCTAAGCCTGAATTCCTCGCCATCACCATCCCCTCGGACGACGACACGCCGGTCAGTCCCCAGACCTGGGCGGACGCGGCCAAAGAGATCGCGGGCCATCTGGGTCGGGGCCGGGACGTGGCCTTCATCACCGAGGGAGACCCCATGCTCTACAGCGAGTTTTTCCAGGTGTTGGAGAGCGTCAAAGCGGTTGTGCCGGCCCTGGAGGCCGAGGTTATCCCCGGTGTTTCGTCCGTGATGGCCGCAGCGGCCAGTTCTGGAATGCCCTTGGTCACCCACGGGCAGCGGCTGACCATCCTGCCCAAGGTCTACGGTATCGACGACTTGCGGGAGGCGATCACCAACTCAGATACCACCGTGCTGATGGAGGTGGACCGTGACTTGCTGCAAGCCTTGGCCAATCTGGAGAAACTGGGACTCACCGGCAAAGCCACCTACGTTCGCCAGGCAAGCACCGCCCGCGAGAACGTGGTGGAAGATATCTCAGAACTAGAAGCCGAAGACCTCGACTATTTCTCCCTGTTGATCATCCGGCGCTAGGCGAACCAGTTGTCATCTTCCGGCCATCCGACGAGAAGGTTATGGACGAGACGAATAATTCCCCTGATCCAGTCCCAGGGCAAAGCAGGCACGGTGACGCCACCTTTGTTGGTCGAAAGCGTGAGTTAGAAACGCTCACCGCGGCGCTAGAAGACGCCGTAGTTGGACGAGGCCGGGTGGTGATGCTGTCTGGAGCCCCTGGGATCGGCAAACCCCGGACCGCCCGGGAATTTGCGGACTTTGCCGAGGCAGATGGCGCCAAAGTGATG
>Ga0207963_1000390_pt1 | contig 23265 bp, 17 predicted proteins | sample Knorr_S15_td_NAD_FD_185604 | JGI IMG/M metagenome (GOLD analysis project Ga0207963, IMG submission 185604) | Marine microbial communities from Southern Atlantic Ocean transect - Knorr_S15_td_NADW_ad_2500m_LV_A (SPAdes) (version 2) | ecosystem: Environmental > Aquatic > Marine > Oceanic | place...
ACCCGGCTGGGGCTCGGTCTTCGAGGGATGGCGTCCGCTACTGACCGAATGGGCCACACGCCGCCCGATAGTGTACATCGAGACTCGAGAGAAGAAGAGTGCTCGCATTACTAGGAAGGTGCGGCGAGAGGACTTCGAGATGCGTCATCACGGTCATGATGTCGCTGCTGTGCTAGCCGAGCTGGGGATAGATTCGGCGGAGGTCGACTGGTTCTCATCCTCTCTGGGCTCAACCCTGCTCATCGATGCGTACCAGAGCGGTGTACTGGCTGGTCGCTCGTCGATACTGCTCGCACCGAACCCCGACTTCCCGTTCCCCCTGTGGGCCAGGGTACTGCTCAACGTGCCGCTACCGAAGTTCATCCATCCAGCGCTTGTGCGATTCGCGGTCTGGATCGTCGAGAGGAGGACCAAGGAGGAGGGGCAGCGGATACGCTATCGGAGGACCCTGATGTCCCAGGACCTCGAGAGGCTGCTGCTGAGTTCGAGGGTGAACATCAGGTACAGCCTGCCTCAGGACCTCTCCGGAGCCACTGTGCCGTGCGCGGTGATGACCGCGACGTCCGACACCCTGCACGACATGGACAAGGTCCTCGACATCGTCGAGAGGCTGCCGAACGCCGTCCTGATCGAGGTCCCTAGCAACCAGTACGCGCACGAGGCTGATGTGTTGGTTGAAATCGAAGAATTTCAGTCCTCGGTCGAGAATTGGTGAGTTTTCGCGAAGCGATTGCCTGATGAAGGGCAGTTGAGCCGGCCGGGTTGAGCAGTATGCGTGAGCAGTCCTCCTCGTTCGATGTCGCACGCGTCGTGCGTGAGCTTTCCGAGCTGATTGGTGCCCGTGCACGCAAGGCGTACCAACCGCACTACGAACAAGTGGTCTTGAGGCTGAATCGGAAGGGCAAGCCATCAACTGATTTGGTCATCGTAAGAGGGAGGAGGGTATACACCTCGAATCGAGACAGGCCGATGCCATCGAAACCGTCCCAGTTCGCCATGGTCCTGCGCAAACACCTCAACAACTCGAGATTTGTCGCTGTCAGACAATATGGTTTCGATCGAGTCATCGAACTGACCTTCGAGCACGGAGGCGGGCAACTCAAACTCATCATCGAACTGTTCCGTGATGGAAATGTGCTGCTGCTCGATGATGAGGGAGTAATCATCCAACCACTGACGCATGCCAAATACGCTAGTCGAACGCTCAAGAGAGGGGTCCCCTACACTCCCCCTCCAGAGGCCGTGGACCCGCGCCAGATGGACCGTGCAGCCCTCGACGAACTGCTTGATGGCAGTGAGCACAATCTGATTCGTACCCTCGCCGCCCGCGCCAACTTCGGGCGCGTATACGGCAGCACAGTGTGCTCCATCGCCGGGCTGGAAGAGAAGATGGATTCCAACTCTCTCGACTCCGAGCAGCGCGATGCGCTGGAGCAGGCCATCCAATCGATGTTGGATGAGCTCTCCGCAGGCGCCGGCGCGATGATGTGGATGGTCGACTCGGAGGCTATGGCGGCGTGGAACGAGGCCGACAACGAGGCCGACAGGGACACCGCTTCGGCCGGGATCTCCGAGATCGCCCCAATCGACCTCTCGTACATGGATGCCGGGATGATGGTCGAGGTCGGCTCGCTCTCGCTGGCCTACGACGCTGTCTTCGGATCCTATGACGCTGCTGCATTCATCCGCCGTGAGGAGGAGCGTTTGGTCGATTCCGGTGAGGACGAGGGCGAGAGGCAGGCCAAGCTGGATCGCAGGGCGACACAGCAGAGGGCGGCCATCGACCGGTTCCACGAGCGCGCGGCCATCACGCAGGAGCTGGGCAAGTCCATCCAGGATAACTGGGAGCATGTCGAATCCATCCTGACTCAATTCAACGCCGCTGTCGAGTCCGAGAACTGGCAGAGCGTCGAAGACAAACTAGTGGATGTGCCGTGGATCGACGGCGTCGACCCCGTCAAGCGCACCATCGTCGCCTTCCTCCCCGACGAGGACGGCGAGCCCGGTGCCAGCATCACGCTCGAAGTGGCGAGCACCGTGCACCAGAACGCACAGCGCTACTTCGAGGAGGCTCGCTCGCAGAAGAGCAAGTCCAAGGGTGCTCAAGCCGCTCTGGCTAGTACCGAAGAGGCTCGCGAGAAGGCTGAGAAGCGCGCCGCCAAGGACGCTGCCGCGGGAAGGCTGCGCGGTAGGCAGAGAAGCAAGCGCTTCTGGTTCGAGAAGCATCGCTGGGCCATGCTCTCGGGCGGGCATCTGCTCATAGGCGGAAGGGATGCGAAGGGCAACGACACCGTCGTCCGCAAGCACCTGACATCCAACGACCTGTACTTCCACGCCGACCTGCACGGCGCTCCCTCGTGCTCTCTCAAGCTCAAGGACGGACTGGCGCACAACCAGAACCCGTCCGAGGCCGTCCCCGAGGGCGTCGCCTCGCTTCAAATAGTTCAGAACCTCGGAGAGGGGCTGGAGGACGCTCGCGAACTACCAGAATCGATGCACTCAGAGGCTGCACAAGTAGCGGTATGCTGGTCGAGGGCCTGGGGCGGCGGAGGGGCGGCGGCCACCGCTTTCCACGTTAGGCGGAGCCAAGTATCGAAGACCACTGAGACCGGCGAGTCGCTCGCTAGGGGATCGTTCGTGGTACGCGGGCAGAGGAACTGGCACCGCGAGTTGTCGCTGGAGCTCGCTATCGGGATGGCGGTCGTGAACGGTGTCCCAATACCCGTCTCAGGCACGCCTGCCACGATCTCGGAGAACTTCGAGCGCTGGGCCAAGGTCTTGCCGGGGCGCGAGAAGAAGGACAGTGTCGCCAATCGGATTTCGAAGGCGACGGGGCTCGCTCAGGACGACTTGCTATCCTGCCTGCCGTCTGGAAACTGCTCGATCGAGGATCACGGCCTGATTCAGCCTTGATTGCGCTGGCGCCACTCTGGCGCGGTTATCGCGTACAGTGCCGCATCGACATAGTGGTCGTACAGCCACTCCCTGTCCTTGGTGATGCCTTCGAGGCGCATGCCCAGACGCTCTGCCACCGCCCTGCTGGCGGTGTTGTCGGTCGCCGCCTCGAGCACGAAGCGATGGAATTCAAGGTCGTCGAAGCAGTGGTCCATCAGCCTAGCGCAGCATCGCGTCACGATACCCTGTCCCGTGAACTTCTCGGAGAGCCAGAAACCTACCCCGCATGCTCGGTTGCCGCGGTCGATCCAATTCAGCCCCATCCCTCCGATGTAACGGCCAACGAGCCTGATTCCGTAACTGGCCCCGTCCCCTTTCTCGTACTCCCTCAGAGTCCCTCTCAGGAACGTCATCTCGTTTTCGGGGCTGGTGATGTCATCGAGCCAAGGCAGCCACTCGCGGAGGTACTCCCTGTTGCCCTCGATCTCGACGAACATCTCCTCTGCGTCATCCGGCATTGCCTGACGCAACTCCAAGCCCTCGTCGACCATCAGGACGGGGGCCGGGAGAGATCTGTCGCCAGAAGGCATCCTAGGTCCTCCGCACCTCCCAGACATGGTATTTCGCATCGGTGCGGGCATTTAGGGGGTTCGCGTTTGGCGACAATGCTTCAAGCGTGGTCCATCAGGGGGGGCGCATGGGGGACGGTAGCATTGGCAACTGGACCTATTCGGATTACCTGCAGTTGCACGAGCTGCTGGGGCTGCAGGGCGAGGAGCGGGGCATCAATTCGGATGAGATGCACTTCATCATCGTCCACCAGACTTTCGAGTTGTGGTTCAAGCAGGTGATCCGCGAGTTGTCCGAGGCTCGCGACATACTAGGTCAGGTCCCGGTGCCTGAGGATGAGATACCCCGAGCCGTCGACCACCTCGGTCGAACAACAGAGATCTTTCGGCTCATGGCCAGTCAGTGGACGGTTCTCGAGACCCTCACGCCGCAGGGCTTCCTCACCTTCAGGGACGGGCTCGGCGCGGCCTCGGGCTTCGAGTCCTTCCAGATGCGCGAGTTCGAGATACTGCTCGGCCTCGAGAACGAAGACCGGATCGGCGGGATGGACCCAATCTCGAGCTTCAGGCGCATGGCCGAGGGGGACGAGCGGGCGACTGCTAGGCTAGCCCGCCTCGAGGAGGCGATGTCGCGACCCTCTCTCTACGAGTCTCTGTTGAACTGGGTCGAGCGCACCCCCATCATGGGCTCCGCATACGGCAGCGGTGGCGATGGCGAGGCCGTTCGGGCCTACGTGGAGTCTCATCTGGAGTCTCACAGAGCCCTGAGCGAGGCAGCATCCGAGAGGGCATCCGGATGGGGTGCTGGCGATCCGGGGAAGATGGCGGCGAGGATGGCTGCGGCCCACGATGGAGCCGTGTCGTTCCTGATGCCGGGCGGCGAGGTCAGCCGAGCTAGAGCTGGGCTGCTGTTCATCGAGTCCTATCGGGAGTTGCCGCTGCTGACATGGCCGCGCAAGCTGATTGACGCGATTGTCGAATTGGAGGAGTCGATGGTCAAGTGGAGGCACGCTCACGCCCGCATGGTCGAGAGGATCATGGGCAGGCGCATCGGAACAGGCGGAACGAGCGGGGTCGACTATCTCGATTCGACTTCGAGGTATCGCATTTTCAAGGACCTCTGGGCGGTTCGGACCATCCTGATCAAGCCACAGGAGCGCCCGCCGCTGCAGAACGCTGAGTTCTACGGCTACAGCGCCGATTCGTGATTGCGAAGCGGCGCTTCAATCGGACCTTTGAAGGGCGCCTCGCCTCTCGAGCAGGTCATGCCGCAAGCGGTCATATGCGCCTACGCGCGAACCCCCTTTGGCAAGCACCGCGGGGCGCTTTCCGGATACAGTGCGACCGAGCTCGGCGCGATGGCTGTGAAGGAACTCCTCGAGCGCGCTGGGATCGACCCGGCCAGCGGCGTCATCGACCAGGTCTACATGGGTCACGTCTTGCAGACAGGGTCCGGTCAGGCACCGGCCCGACAGGCCGCGATGAACGCCGGCCTGCCCGTTACGACTCCATGCACCACCGTCAACAAGGTCTGCGGCTCTAGCCTCAAGGCTGCCATGATCGCCGCGACCGAGATTCGCGCCGGCGTCTCGCGCATGGTAATCGCCGGTGGCATGGAATCTATGAGCAACGCACCTCACTTCGTCAGGCGGGCGCGGCGCGGTGAGGAGGTATCCTACGCGGCGCTGGAGTCCGTCCTAGTCCACGACGGCCTCAGGGACGCTTACACCGGCGAGGCGATGGGGAACACAGGTGAGACCATCGCGGGCGAGCACAGCATCAGCCGCGAGCAGTCAGACGCTTTCGCAATCCGCTCCCACGCCCTCGCCAACAAGGCCTGGGACGAGGGCTGGCTCGACAAGGAGTCGTTTCCCGTCGGCGGACTCGAGCGAGACGAGGGGATTCGCCCGGACTCTAGCATGGACTCACTCTCCGGCCTGCGTACAGTATTCAGTGACGGTGGGCAGATTACGGCTGGCAATTCCAGCCAAGTCTCGGACGGCGCCTCGGCGGTGCTGGTCGCGTCCGAGGAGGCAGCCGAGGAGCACGGCCTGCCCGTGCTCGCCCGGATAATCGACTACGCCACCTCTGGCGTCGAGTCGCACAGGGTCATGTCGGCTCCCATCCCGACGGTGCGCAACCTCCTCAAGAGGAACAGCATGAGCATGGACGACATCGACATCCTCGAGCACAACGAGGCCTTCGCCGCCGCATCGTGCGCCATCCAGATGGTACTAGGCGTGTCCGAGGACCGATTCAACCCCCACGGAGGGGCAGTTGCGATAGGGCATCCGCTCGGAGCCACCGGGACGCGTTGCCTGATGACCCTGGTCAACGCGCTCGAAAGAATCGGGGGGCACCGTGGAATAGTGACGATATGCCTCGGCGGGGGCAATGCCGTGGCTATGCTGGTAGAGAGAGATTGAGTCGGAAACACGCCCCCCTCTGGGGGCGATTCGCGGTCATAGCCCTTATTTGGGAGTCTCCGGTCGCCCGGCCGATGGTCAAGCCCGCAAGACCCCACACACGCTTCGAGAAGGCGCGAATCATCGGCGCCAGAGCCCTGCAAATCAGCATGGGGGCGCCGTTGTTCGTCTCTGAGGACGAACTGCGCGAGCACTTCAGCGACGAATTGATCCAGCTCTATGGCGTCGAGGAGGCCAAGTGGAGGGTCGTCCTCGATCCGAACAAGATAGCGATGCTCGAGTACGAGGAGGACAGAATACCCATCGACGTCGACCCGCACTCCGGCGGCGTTTGAAGCCCCGAATCGGTTCGGGCAAGTCTATTTGTCGAGTCGCCGGGGCCGTCTCAGGAGTGATTCTGCTTGCTCGACGGGATGCAAGTCAAGCACTTGACGGGTACCCTGATAGTGATCACCTTCCTAGTCATCGCGCTTGGTGGAGTCGTCCGAATATACGACGCAGGCGAGTCCTGCCCGGACTGGCCGACGTGCTTCGGAACCTGGGGCTTCGATGTCTCGGAAGCCGAGCAGGCGGTTTGGTACGAGGCGCATCCGGACGAAGTCGACTCGCGAGGCGCCGACCACAGGTACACGACCTTCCAAATATTCACCGAGTGGGCGCACAGGCTGCTGGCAGGGGTCGTGCTGGGCCCACTGGTACTGCTCAACTGGCTCTTGGTCAGGCGCGACGAGGAACTCGGCTCGGAAGCCAAGCTCGCCTCGAGCGTCGTGGTGGCTCTGATCGTCTGGCAGGGTGCAGTGGGCTGGTTGACTGTGAGGATGGACAACGAGCACTGGAGCGTGGCGTTGCATCTGGGCTCGGCCCTCGCTTTCATGCTCAGCCTGATATGGCTCTGGCTCGCGGCTGTCAGGGACAGAGGCGAGCAGCCCGAATGGGCTACCTTCGACCCAGTGCTGGCACTCAAATGGAGGAGTCGGCTGGCTTGGCTCTCTGCGGCCACGCTGTTCACGCTGTTCTCCGGGGCCTTCGTCTCGACCACCGGCGGTGCGAACACCGGCTGCGGGGTGAACGGGCTGTATGACTCGTGGCCTCTGTGCAACGGGGAGCTCCTGCCGTCCATCGATGACTGGGTCCTGCAGTCGCAGGTGATTCACCGGTGGCTGGTCGTGGCCGTCGGGGTCGCTCTGCTGGTAGCGTCTTACCTGATCTGGAAGGAGGGAGAAGGCGGGCAGTGCGGCAGTACATTATGCAAGTGGATCTGGGGGGCCACCGGGCTGTATCTGGTCAACATAGTTATCGGGGCCTCCTACATCCTGTCATGGGACATGGTCGACGGCTATCTCGAGTACCTCTCGCTGGTTCACCTGGTGCTGGCCTCGCTGGCGTTCCTCGTGCTTGCCACAGCCTGGCTCGGCTCGACAGTCGTAGCCCTCCAAGAGAGGAGATTGTGATGGGTGGCCTGGGTCCGTACTTCGAGCTGACCAAGCCACGTGTAGTGGTGCTGCTTCAGATCACTGCACTCTGTGCCGTATTGGTCCACGACATGCTCGATTCGGGTTCTCTGAGCATGGCTTCTGCTGAGACGATGCTGATCGTCTTCGTCGGGGGCTACCTGAGCGCCGGAGGCGCTAACGCGGTCAACATGTGGTACGATCGGGACATCGATCCGAAGATGTCGCGAACCGCCGACAGGCCGGTCCCCACGGGGGCGGTCTCGCCTAACGCGGCGCTGGGCTTCGGAATCGCCCTGTCGATGCTTGGGGTAGCGTGGTTCGTTCTTCTTGCTAACCAAGTTGCCGCCTTCTGGTCGGCCTTCAGCATCCTGTTCTACGTCTTCGTCTACAGCATCTGGCTCAAGCGGACGACACCGCAGAACATCGTCATCGGCGGCATAGCCGGCTCGACACCGCCCGTCATCGGCTGGGCCGCCGCGGAGGGCGACCTGTCGCTTGCGACGAACTCACTGGATTCGCTGATCGATTCCGTCTTGGACCTCGGCAGCCTGATGCCGTGGTTCATGTTCCTGCTGATCTTCCTGTGGACCCCTCCGCACTTCTGGGCCCTCGCCCTGTATCGCTCCGGGGAGTACGAAGAAGCAGGGATCCCGATGATGCCCAACGTGAAGGGGGGTGAGAGGACGATGCGAGAGATGAAGGTCTACACTCTCCTTCTGATAGCCCTGTCTGTCGCTGCCCCAATGAGCTACGGCGGCTTGGATGAGGGAGACGTCATCTACCACGTCCTCGGATGGACCGCGGTCGGACTCAGCATATGGTACGCCTCCACCGTCTGGAGGATAGACCTCGACGAGCAGCCCGACCCCAGTGGGAGGATTCCGAGCGCTGCTCGCTCGTTCTTCGTCTCGATTCTGTACCTCGCGATGATGTTCGTGGTGCTCGTCACCGCGAGTTTCGGTCTAGGAGGGGCGTTAGTGGGCGCAGTCCTGGTACTGGCAGCCATCGTTCGCAGCGAGACTCGGGCGAAGGCCTGAGCTCCCCGATGGTTTCAAACACCTAGCGTGCCATGGGCGTTGCGTCGTAAAGCGAGGTGAGGCAATGGATGAGCAGGACCTGATTTACGATTGGAACGAAATAGACTACGAAATCGAGCGTGACGCGTCGAGGCACCCGCACGAATTGTGGTTCGACGACGAGACCCTGCGTGACGGTCTGCAGAGCCCCAGTGCGCGCAATCCGACGATAGAGCAGAAGATCGAGCTCGTCGACTTCATGGAGACTCTGGGCATTCAGAAGGTGGACCTCGGACTGCCCGGCGCCGGCCCGTTCCACGTCGGCCACATCGACGCCATGCTCTCGCACATGGGCGAGAACGGATACGCGCTGCGCCCGGGCTGCGCCGTGCGCACTGTAGTCAGCGACATCGAGCCGCTCGTCGAGCTCCAAGCCAAGCACGAGCGACGGATACAGGCCAGCGCCTTCCTCGGAACCAGCCCGATCCGCCAGTATGCAGAGGGCTGGACGATGGATAAGATTCTCTCGACCGCGGAGAAGGCGGTCTCTTTCGCAATCGACAACGACATCCCGGTGATGTTCGTCACCGAGGACACCACTCGCAGCAAGCCCGAGGAGATCAAGGCGGTCTACACCAGAGCGATGGAGCTCGGCGCTGACCGCATATGCGTGTGTGACACATGTGGGCACGTCACCCCTAACGGCGTGCGCAAGCTGCTCGCTTTCATACAGGACGAAGTCATACCCGATGCGGGGGTGAAGCGCCGTGACATCGAGGTCAACTGGCACGGGCACCAGGACCGTGGCCTCGGAGTCGCCAACAACCTAGCAGCCTACGAGGCCGGCGCTGATGTCATCCACGGTACTGCCCTGGGTGTCGGCGAGAGGGCTGGGAACGCACCTCTCGACCAGACTCTGGTCAACCTGAGCCTGATGGGCGTCATCAGCAACGACCTGACGGCCCTCAACGAGTACATGCGCAAGGCGCACGAGTACATCGAGGTAGCCCTGCCGAGGAACTACCCGGTGTTCGGCGAGGATGCCTTCCAGACCGGCACCGGAGTCCACGCATCGGCGGTGATTAAGGCGATGAAGAAGGGTGACCACTGGCTAGCAGACCGTGTTTACTCCGGGGTTCCGGCGGCCGACTACGGACTCCAGCAGGTCATCCGCATCGGGCACATGAGCGGGCGCTCGAACATCATCTGGTGGCTGCAACAGAACGGCTACGAAGTGACGGACGACCTGATATTGCACATGCTCGAGGTCGCCAAGGGCCAACGCAGGCTGATGACTGACGGAGAGGTCCGCGCTGCCATCTCAGAGTTTCATGCCTCGTGAAGCAGCGGCTTCACGCTTCAGACGAATGGCTAAATGGTTAATGCAGTCGGGGTCGACCATGCGTACGGCGCTTGCCGTCATCCTCGTCCTACTAATCGCTCCCCTGGGGGGCGTTGCGTCGGGATCTCCGGGTGCTCCGGTCGATCTCGAGATCGAAGGCGACGAGATCATGCCGACCTACTCGAGGTCGGTCCAATTGGGCTTCAACCGCGTGGAGGATCTAAGCCAGTACACCGAGGAGCGGTTGTCTGAAACCAATGAGTGGCTCGTAGTCACTCGAGTGCCAATCCACAAGCACTCGTGGACCAAGGCGGCACCTGAGCTCAGTGAACCCGCCCCCATCCTGCGCGGGGCATACATCTGGTACTTCGAGGAGCCACTGAAGGCGCTCCCGCAGTTACAGAAATCTCTGGACGCAGGAGAGATTGAGTCGTTCTCGCCACTCGTGGTGAAGAAGCAGGATCCGAGGACCATCCCCAACGACACCGACTTCGACGACCAGTGGCACCTCAAGAACACCGGCCAGACCAACGGCGTCTCCGGCGAGGACGCCAATGTGACCGGTGCCTGGGACACCTACACGGGCACGGGGGTGGTCATCAGCGTGGTCGACGACGGGCTTGACCACGCTCATGCAGACCTCAGCCCGCACTACTCCCCCCTACTGTCGTACGACTGGTGCAACGATGACGAAGACCCGACCCCCTCCAGTTGGAACGGTCACGGGACAGCTGTCGCCGGCGTCGCCGCTGCGGTTGGCAACAACTCCCTCGACGTCACCGGCATCGCCTTCGACGCCACCATCGCGGGCTCGACGCTCATCGCCTGCTGGGCCGGGGACTCCCTCGAGGCGGATGCGCTTAGCTACGAGAACGACGACATCGACATCTACACCAACTCATGGGGACCGGTCGACGACGGTCAGACCCTCGAGGCCCCCGGGCCGCTGACGCTCGCGGCCTTCGAGTACGACGCCTACCAGGGGCGCGAGGGACTAGGCAACGTGATCACCTGGGCCGCCGGCAACGGGCTGGGCTCAAATGACAACTCGAACTACGACGGCTACGCCAACAGCCGCTACACCATCGCCGTGACAGCGATCAACCACAACGGCGAGCAATCTTACTACGCCGAGCCCGGTGCCAACATCCTGGTCGCCGCTTACTCGAACGGAGACGGCGAGGGGATCACCACCACTGACATCACGGGCTCGGGCGGCTACAGCAACGGCAACGTGACGCATGACTTCGGCGGCACTTCGAGCGCCACCCCCCTAGCCGCCGGCATCATTGCGTTGATCCTCGACGCCAACGGGAACCTGACTTGGAGGGACGTACAGCACGTCCTCGTCAACAGCGCGCGCATGAACGATGCTAGCGACTCGTCATGGGAGCTCAATGGGGGCGGGCACGACGTCTCCCACAAGTACGGCTTCGGAGTGGTCGATGGCGGCGCAGCGGTATCCGTCGCAGAGAACTGGGAGAACGTGGGAGAGGAGCTCAACGCCACCTACGGCCCGTACACGCCGTCCATCGACATCCCGGACGATTCGACCGGCTGGACCGAGGTGACGACCGTCGTGACCCAGGAGTACTCTCTCGAGAGCGTCGACGTGGCCGTCGACATCTCACACACTGCCCGAGGCGATCTCGACATCGTGCTGGTCTCGCCCTCGGGAACGGAGTCGTGGCTGGCCGAGTCGCGCAACGACAACGGCAACCACTACTCCGACTGGATGTTCAGCACCGTCAGGCACTGGGACGAGTCATCGCTCGGGACCTGGACGCTGAAGGTCCGGGACACCGATTCGGGCACTAACGGCACCCTGAACTCGTGGGAGCTTATCCTGCACGGTGTCGACGTGGACTACGACCACGATGACGACGGGCTGTCCGACGAGAACGAGACGCTGGTCTACGGAACCGACCCCTACAACCCAGACACCGACGGTGACGGTCTGAACGACTACGACGAGGTCATGGTCTACGGAACCAACCCGCTGCTCACCGACACTGACCTCGACGGACTTACCGACGCGGTCGAGGTGTTCAGCACCGGCACGGACCCGCTCGACTCGGACACCGACGACGACGGTCTCAGCGACGGTGCCGAGGTGAACTACTGGATGAGCGACCCGCTGGTCTATGACCCGGACGCGGACTCGGACCTGTTCTACCACTTCAACGACTGCAACGACACCAATCCCGACGTCAACCCGGGCAAGCCCGAACTGCTGAACGGGATCGACGACGACTGCGACGACTACATCGACGAGGGTTACAACTTCACCGACAGGGACAATGACGGCCTCATGGACTGGGACGAGTACCACGTCCACGGAACCGACTACATGGACGAAGACACCGACGACGACGGTCTTTATGACGGTGAGGAGGTCAACATTTTCGCCTCTATGGGGGCGGACCCGCTGGTTTACGACCCGGATGACGACGGTGACAGCTGGTACTGGTTCCAAGACTGCGACGACGAAGACGGAGAGCGCTCGCCGGGACATCCCGAGTTACTCGACGGCTTAGACAATGACTGCGACTTCCTAATCGACGAGGACTACTGGACACTGGACACGGACAACGACGGACTCTACGACTACGACGAGTACCACAACATCACCACCGACCCGCTCGACGGCGACAGCGATGATGACGGCCTTCCTGACGGTTTGGAGTACAACGAGTACGCCTCGCTGGGAGCCGATCCGCTGGTCTACGACCCAGACGCGGACGGCGACGGCTGGTACTGGTTCCAAGACTGCGACGACAACGACTTCGACCGCTCTCCGTTCAAGCCGGAGGTGCTCGACGGCAAGGACAACGACTGCGACGAGGTCGTCGACGAGGACTTCTTTGAGCTCGACAGCGACGGTGACGGTCTGACAGACTATGAGGAGTACCACAACGTCACTAGCAACCCAGGGCTCGCCGACAGTGACGGCGACGGTCTGTCTGACGGTCACGAGGTCAAGGTGACCGGCTCCGACCCGGTGAAATTCAACTTCGACAGGGATGAAGACGGGTTCTACGACTTCGAGGACTGCGAGGACCTGGTGGACACGATCAACCCCGACGGCATCGAGACGTGGAACGGCTGGGACGACGACTGCAACGATGCAGTGGATGACGGACTGGACCGACGCACTCTGGTGGCTACCGAGCCGGACTTCAAGCGCGTTTACGCGTGGGACGCCGTCAATGACACTCTAGTGCTGACGATGAGCGCCATCCCACCTCAGGTCGAGGTAAGTATCTCCTGGCAGTTTGGGGACTTCACCCTGACCGACAATGTGAGTTCTGACGGCAAGACGGTGGTCATACGGCCGATTGACTGCGAGGCGCGCAACGGCACCCTGACGATCTACCTGTGCGACCAAGGGAGCGGTCCCCAGCAGGTCACTGCGACCATGGTGGACTCCGGGACCACCACCGTATTCGTCTGGGACCTCGACATGGAGGTCTGGATCCCTCCACCGACCCTGCTCGAGAGACTGTTCTCTTTCATCGTCAGCCCCATTGGCATCGTTGTCACCCTGGTGCTGCTGCTGACCGTCCTCGTCGGTGGTGTTTACGCTGGAATGAGGTTCTCCCACAACCGCAAACTCAAGGACGCCTACCAGGCATACGACCTGAAGTCCGAGAAGTTCGCCCTCTCGCCCGAGCTCGGGGAGTACGAGCTGCCATCAGCGCCGGACCTAGGCTCGCTGATAGGGCAACAGAACACCCCCGTCGAGCTCCCTCCATTGCCTGCTCGCCCGGTCGAGGAGAGCGAAGACGGCATACCGAGAGCGCCGGACTTGGACTGATTAGGACCATCTGGGGTCGGCCTCGCCCGCTTCGTCGTCCGCGACGTCATCATCGTTAGGCCCCCACTCGGCGTCTGGCGAGCCGCCGGACCACTCTCCTAGGACTGAGATGTCCTCGACATCCTCGTCTTCGCGCCACGGCGGGTCGCCGTCGGATCCACTGGTGACGAGACAGCCCTCGGGATCGAGTCTCTTCCTCAGCGTCTTGACACCGCGAGTCACCGGCAGGAGGTGTCCTATCGGGGTACCAGCGTTGACGAAAGGATGAGTGGCCGTGGAGATCAGGAGTCCTCTTGTGGGAGCGAGGACGTCGTAACCATCGCCCGGCCTCTCCGGGTCGGTCACGGTAGCCACCGTCTCGCCCTTCTCGACGAAGCTGCCAGCCGGGGTCAGGACGTCCAGCAGGCCGCCTTGGTCGGAGCGGATCCAGACCGAGCCTGAGGCCAGAATCCTGAATCTGGGGCGGCTGGGGTATCCTGGCAGCGCCTTGAGGCTGCGAAGCACGTTCAACACGCCGTAAATCGCCACTTGCACGGACTCGGGGTCGGCCTCGTTCGGGCCGCCGCCCTCGTAGGTGATGGCGCCGATACCGGAGTCGTTGGCCACTCTACGCAGAGAGCCCTTCGGGCCTTCGTTGTCTAGTATCGCCTCGATGCCGAATGCCCTAGCGATTCTATTGCTGGCACGATGGGCGAGGTTAGCGCGTATTTGCGGCATGTTGGTGCGACCCACGGCGGCGGTGTGCAGATCGATCACGTGGTCGCTGCCTGAGATGACCTTGTTCCACAGGCGGTGAGCCACTCTGGAGGTTGTGTTGCTGTCGGGCTTGCCGGGGAAACTGCGATTCAGATCCCTGCCGTCGGCCATGTACCTGCTCTGACGCCGATAGCCCGGGAGATTCACCACAGGGACGATCCGCAACGTGCCGGCCATTGCTGCAGGGTCGATCGCCTTGTCCTCGCCGAGGATGTTGGGACCGCAGAGGTAAGTCAGGGCCAGCGGCCCGACGAGCTCGTTGCCGTGGAGAGCACCTAGGATGGTGACCACTGGCCCGGGCCTGGCACCGTGGACCACGGTGATAGGGATGGGCCATGACTCCCCGATGTCGACTTCCAGCAAGTCGAACTCGATCTGCCGGACGGTGCCGGGGCTGATCCTCTTCCTGAGGAACCTGTGATACTTCGGGCCGTCCTTCCTGGACCACCTCTTCGGTGTCCCGGAGCTGTCCTCGAGGGCCTTCTCGATCTCCTTCCTGCGGCTCTGTGGAATCTGATTGGCGACCTTCAGGGGCTGCGAGCGCCTGCGCTTGGCCCTCGGTGCCGCGGCCTCGGTTGGCTTGGCGGACCCCTTGTCATCTGCATCTGAACGCTTGGCTGGCAACAACCCACGGAGCAGGTCCTTCGATTAAGAGCATGCGTTCTCAGAACTCTAGGAATTTTCAATTCCCAGTGGCCCTTCCCGGAGTCATGGCAGGGGAGCGCGGCCCATCGGTGCAGGAGGAGCACGCGCCGAACAGCATCTGCTTCGGTTGCGGTCCCGCTAACGAGAAGGGACTCAGAATCCGCTCGTTCCGCTCCGAGGGAGGCTTGCAGATGGAATTCGCCCCCTGCGAGGAGCATCAGGCGTTCCCAGGCATGGTCAACGGCGGCATAATCGGCACTCTGCTAGACTGCCACGGTAACTGGACGGCAGCGATCGCGCTGATGGATCAGGCAGGCGACTCAGAGGCGCCATGCACTGTCACGGCCTCCTACAGCATCAGGCTGAGGAGGCCTACTCCCTATGGCGTCATACTGCACGTCAGCTCCGAGGTCGAGGAGATAGGGGATGACAGGGCCAAGGTGCGGATGGCACTCACTGCAAATGGCGACCTGTGCGCCACCGGAGAGGGACTCTTCGTGGTGGTAAAGGAGGGGCATCCGGCCTTTCACCGTTGGAATTAGCGCTAACTCCTCGGCATCCTTTAGAACGGCCGAATCGAAGACCGTACGTGGCGCAGTCATCTGACCAGCCCTCGCGCAGGCTCGAGGACCTGAATCTCGACGACAGGCTCGTGGAAATGCTGCGTGACCAGTGGGGCATCGAGGAGCTCTTTCCGCCTCAGGCCGAGGCCTTGCCCACCGCCCTCTCTGGACGCAACGTGATGCTGACGATCCCCACTGCCAGCGGCAAGTCGCTGGTCGCGCACCTGACCATAGTGCACCGACTCACTACCGACTTGGAGGGCGCTCGGGCGCTGTACATAGTACCGTTGAAGGCGCTCGCGACAGAGAAGGTCAAGGAACTCAGGGCAATCGCAGGAAGCGTTGGACTGCGAGTTGGCCTAGCGATTGGCGACAGGGACGGTGAGACCGGGCTGATCGAGGATTCGGACATTCTCGTCTGCACCAGCGAGAAGCTGGACTCGCTGCTCCGGACCCGCTCGGAGCTGATGGACAAGGTCGGGATAGTGGTAAGCGACGAGTTCCACCTCCTGCACGACCCGGGCAGGGGTCCGACCCTAGAGGTCCTGCTCTCCCGCATCATGCACCAGCGACCGGAGGCTCAGATCATCGCCCTCTCAGCCACTGTCGGCAACTCCGAGGAGATGGCCGAGTGGCTGGATGCCGAGTTGATCGTCTCCGACTGGCGCCCGGTCACGCTCCGCTACGGCATTCTCACCGGCCTCAATGTGAGCGTCCACCGGGTCGACGGCAGGGGTGACGAGGAGTTGCCTGAGCCGCGTTCGATAGAAGGCAAGTCGACTCATCCCCTGCAGGCCGTCCTCGAAGACACGGTGCGAGACGGGGGTCAGCTCCTCGTCTTCGTCTCGTCGCGAGCCTCCGCCCGGAAGGAGGCACGCGAACTCGCCAGGTACACTCGCAGGAGACTGGTCGAAGGCAGCGACGCATTCAATCCCGACTTGACGGAGCATTGGGATCGGATCGCCGACAGACTGGCTAGGCGGAATGACGACTCTGCGATGGTCAAGGCCCTGGTCACCTCCGTCAGAGGAGGTGTTGCCTTCCACCATGCCGGGCTCACGAGCGGGCAGCGCGGTCTGATCGAGGAGGCGTTTCGCGAAGGCTGGCTGCTCTGCGTTGTCGCGACTCCGACCCTCGCGCAGGGCGTCAACCTCCCTGCCCGGCGCGTCGTGGTAAGAGACCTGAGGCGCTGGAGCACGGTGGCGGGCAGGACCATGCCGCTGCCGGTGATGGAGGTCAGGCAGATGATGGGCAGGGCTGGCAGGCCGAAGTACGACGATGCTGGAGATGCCTGGCTGCTCGCCAAGAGTCACGAGGAGGAGGCCGACCTCGTCGACCTCTACCTCCTCGGGGCTCCCGAGGAGGTGACTTCGAAACTTGCCAATCCAACAGCTCTGCGCGCCGAAGAGGACCCAGCGCTACTGACTCACGTGCTCTCCATGGTTGCGACGGGTGGCACCGATGACCGAGACGCCTTGGGACGTTTCTTCTCGAAGACATTCCTCGCCACCCAAATCGACTCCGAGTCGCTGGCAGCGAGGATCGACGATGTCGTCAGCTGGCTCGCTGCCAATGGGATGGTCGACAGGCTAGGCGAGTCTGACGAGGTCAAGGCGAGGATGCTGGAGGAGGAGCCAGTCGAGGAGCTGGAGGAATGGGAGGACGAGGTGCCCTCGTGGGTCGGTTCGGCCTCCGAAGTCACCGGCCTTGACGTCGCTTCTGGACCAATCAGGAGATACGGCGAGAAGCCTCGCAGGGGCCCGCCGATCTTCGGCTTCCGCAAAGCCAGCATACATGATTCGTACGAGCCTGACCCGCCCGAACCGCCTTCGATGACTTACAAGGCGACCGCTCTCGGAGAGAGGGTCGCTCAACTCTACCTCAATCCGATATCAGGGCGCATCATCCGTGACGGCTTAGGGCGGGCCATGGCCATCCTGACGGGAGAGGACAAGCACGGGCAGGTCTCGCCACTCAGCCTCTTACATCTGGTCTCCTGCACGCCCGACTTCATGCCGCTCTGGCCTCGCAAGGACGACTACGACGCCATCCAGGCCGCTTTGCACGGGCACGAGCGCGAGTTCCTAGCCGAGCCCATCGACTTGGACGAGGAGCGGCGGATGAAGGGTGTGCTCGTCCTGCAGTCGTGGAGCGACGAGTCCCGCGTAGATCGCATTGAGCAGGAGTGGAACGTCCAGCCCGGGGACCTGCACGGGCGGGTCGAACAGGCCGAGTGGCTGCTGTACGCCACTCGGCGTATCCTCGCAGAGGACAAGGAACTGGCCTCTCTCGACAAGGGTGCACACCGCACTCTCGTCGAAGCGGTCGACGAGATGCACAGGAGGATGCGATACGGCTGCAGGGCCGACCTGCTGGGCCTCGTCGCCCTGCGGGGGGTCGGCCGAGCCAGAGCAAGGCAGATGGCCGACCTGCTGGGAGTCTCGAACGCCGCGGACGTCGCTGCGCTAACCGAGAGGGACCGCGAGAGGCTGTCCGACCTGCGGGGATGGAGCCCTCAGCTGGTTGAGAACCTGGTCGCGGGGGCCGGGCGCGCCGTCAGACGCCGCTCCCGCTAGAGACCCTTCTTCAACCGGAGGCCATCGCGTGCCATGGCGGATGCTCACTTGGTGCCTTGGTTCCCCGCATGGGGCGTCAGCATGCCCGGGCCGATTGGCGAACCGGCTGATGTCGTCGCGTTGTTCAACGAGTGGAGACCGAGCGAGCGATGGCTGCTGCTGGCCTACGAGGCCGCCTGCAGCGAGATTCGTCTCTGGACTGCCTGGTCGGCGCTGAGGCGCCGGGAGCAGGCGGGCAGGATGGTCGCTAGGACCTGCGATGCCGAGTTCCTCAGGCTGATCTCCGGCACGCACCAACTGAGCACCGCCTTCGAGCGCGCCGGGATTAACAGCGGTGACGAATTCGCTTGGATCGTCTACCTGCCTGAGTTCGGGGAGGGTGAGGGGTTCGGCGAAATCGAGATCCCCCGCTCGACGTATCTCAACAACGACTTGGGGGCTACGAGACTGATCGAGCACCTCGGGGGGACGCTTCTGGCCCGAAGGCCGGTACCCTCAGAGGAGGGTCTGCTCAGGCTGGGTGCTATCGAGCCTGGAGATTCGATACAGGTAACCAAACAGGAGGACGCCTACCTGCTCCACACCGCACTCGCAGACATGTGATGGTGCATTGACCCCTTCGGGGTCAAACTCATAGGTGAGCACCCTGAGGGCGGTGCGGCGATACGATGGCGAAATTCTACGGTTTCCGGCACTGCGTGACCTGCAAGGTCGACTGCACACCGGGTAACTTCATCGACTTCGAGAGCAAGAGATACTGCACGGCGTGCTGGATACAGAGCAACAATCCCGACCACCCTGAACTCGAACAGATCAGGGAGCAAGTGAAGGATGCTGCTGAGCAGTGGAAGTGCCTCAGGTGGAGTCGCGAGGAAGGCCCTCTTCCCGATGGCCCAAAGCCGGTGCGTCGATGAGGTGAGCGATTGACCTCGAGTTTCGTAACCGAGGACTTCGATGCCTCAAAATGGGAGAACATCGAGCCCTACGCCAACGACCTGCTGACTAGGGAGCTGACCTGCTCAGGATGCCTCGAGAGGCTGATCAAGGACAGTTCGACGCTCGCTGAGCACGTCTCGGAAGCAGGCACCCTGCTAAGCATCGCGATGACCTGCGACACCGAGAATTCCAGCAAACTGCAGTCCTACCTCGACTTCGTCGAGAACGTCCAGCCGAAGTTGTCAGAGTTCGCTGACGCGCTCAACAGGAGGCTGGCAGGGCATCCCGCTGTCGAGGAGTTGCCCTCCCGCTACGACCTGATGATCAAGTGCATCCGCACCGACATTGGAATCTTCAGGGAGGAGAACATCCCGCTGCAGGTCGAGGAGGCCAAACTCGAGACCGAGCATAGTACCATCACCGGGGCGATGATGGTCGAATACGACGGCGAGGAAAAGACCCTGCCACAGATGGCGATCTACCTCGAGGACACCGACCGCAGCGTCCGCGAGTCGGCTTGGCGGGCAGTCACAGCCAGAATGGAGCAAGATGCAGAGCGGCTCTCGGAGATTTACGATGAACTGATTCGAATCCGCCATCAGATCGCCACCAATGCCGGATTCGATGACTACCGTTTCTACATCTTCGAAGCCAAGCATCGCTACGACTACTCTCTAGATGACTGTCTGCAGTTCCACGACTCGATCGAGAGCGTGTGCGTGCCTCTGATGCACCAGATACACGGGGAGAGGCGTACTGCCTTGGGCGTCGAGACCCTGCGCCCGTGGGATGTCGGTGAGAAGTCGGGCGGCGGGGTCGATATCCAGGGCAGGTCGCCCCTGCAGCCTTTCGATACCGTGGATGAGCTGATCTCCGGCTGCTCGAACATCTTCCACAGCATGTCGCCCGAGCTCGGAGGGATGTTCGACATGCTGAAGGAGAGGGACTCACTGGACCTCGAGAGCAGGAAGGGCAAGGCTCCGGGCGGGTACCAGGCTAATCTCGAGAAGACCCGAATCCCGTTCATCTTCATGAACGCAGCAGGAACCCAAGGCGACCTGATGACAATGGTACACGAGGCGGGGCACGCCTTCCACTCGTGCTACAGCTCGGAGTTGGACCTCATCGACGAGCGCAACCCGCCACTGGAGTTCGCTGAGGTCGCTTCGATGTCGATGGAGTTGATGAGCCATCCTGAGTGGGGCGAGTTCTACAGCGAGGAGGAGGCTCGCAGGGCCAAGGCGGACCACTTGGAGAAGATCGTCTGTTTCATGCCGTGGATGGCGACTATCGACGCCTTCCAGCACTGGGTGTACGCGAATCCGGAGCACTCCCGCGAGGAGCGCGCGGAGCACTGGCTGGAACTGAGGCGGAGATTCGGGCCGAAGACCGACTGGAGCGGCTTCGAGGACCTGAAGGAGACTTCGTGGCAGGGCCAGCTGCACCTGTTCCAGGTGCCATTCTACTATGTGGAGTACGGAATAGCGCAACTCGGGGCGCTGCAACTGTGGCAGTACCACAGGAGGGACGCCTCGGACGCGCTCTCGCGCTACGCTCGGGCGATGAGCCTGGGCAACACTAAGCCCCTGCCAGAATTGTTCGGAGAAGCCGGCCTGAACCTCGGTTTCGGCGAGGAGCACGTAGGCTCCCTAATCGGTGAGTTGAACGAGGCCCTGACAGAGATTCAGACCTGAACCGGCAGTATATTGCCACCAACGACCTAGCGGTGCAGAGGTGAGAGGTTGGAGAGTATGGCTGAAGTCAGTTACTTCGGACGGCTGAGGCAGTTCAGCCGCAATGCGAGGCTGTACCTGCTCCACATCATCGGGATGGACCTCATCCACGGGGCGTGGGAGGTCCTGTTCAACCTCTACCTGCTAGCAGTGGGGTTCGATGTCAGGTTCGTCGGAATCAGGATAGCCGTACTCGGGATCGCCGGCGCTCTGGCTTCGGTTCCCGCGGGCCGTCTCGCAGACCGCATTGACCGCAAATGGGGATTCATCATCGGCGATGGCGGCGGGGCGGTTTGCGCCTTGGTCCTCATCATGTCGACTGACGCGACAATGATCCTTGCCTTCTCGGCCGTCTCGGCCTGCTTCAGCGCTCTGCACCGCGTGACCGAGTCGCCGTTCATGGCCGAGAACTCGGAGCCCGAGGAGAGGATACACCTGTTCAGCGTGGAGCAGGGGCTGTCCACCCTTGCTGCTATGGCCGGGGCCCTGATCGCAGGGTTCCTTCCAGGGCACCTGATGAGCTCGGAGGGCATGACTCTGGTCGAGGCATATCGCTGGGCTGTCCATATCGGAATCGCCTGGTGGTTCCTTTCGCTGATACCGGCTATCATGCTCAGGAGGTACGTTTCGGAGGAGGTGGCCCGAGCCAGAGCCGAGGTCGCGCAGGAGAAGCGCGGCGGTTGGCTGTCTGCGATACGGACCCCGAAGACGGTGTACCACTTCGTCGTAATCGGCACCCTGCTCTCCCTAGGAGGGGGCTTCGTGCTCCGTTTGGCGAACATCTTCTTCCACTACGACCTGCATGCGCAAGAGCACGAAATCGGCATGGTGTTCGCAGCGGGCTCGTTCTTCTTAGCCATCGGTGCCTTCGCCGTGCCTCTTGTCGTAGATAGGTGGGGGGAGGTGGCCACGATCGTGTGGACGAGGTTCGCGGCAGTCCCGTTCATCCTGCTGATCGGGTACGCACCGGAACTCGCCACGCCAGAGACAGTGGTCTCGCTGGCTGGTCTGGCTTGGGTTCTGAGAACCACGCTGTTCAATATGTCGGGCCCGGCGTTCGAAGCCTTCAGCATGGGTCAACTGCATCCCACTGAGAGAGCGACCTACATCGGCATCTCGCACCTGTTCGGAAGCGCTATGGTTGCTGTCGGAGGCTATCTGGGGGCCGTCCTGATGGACAGCGGGGACTTCCGCACGCCATTCGTCGTGATGGCGGTGCTGTACGCCATCTCGACTGCGTTGTTCATGCGCTGGTTCAAGGGCGCTCCGGGCCTTTCGGACCCGAGCAGCCTACGGGAATCAGTCCGTTAGGCCCTCGGCTGTCACGGTGAAGACCGCCTCGCCATCAGGCAGGTTGGGGCTGTCGACAAGGCGGGCTATGCGTCGGCCCCCCTTCGACTTCCTGAGGTACAAGCGGAATGTGCTGGCGTGTGCGACGATGTGGCCGCCAATCGCCCTAGTCGGGTCCCCCCACATGGAATCGGGCTTCGACATGACCTGGTTGGTAACCAGACAAAGAGCGTTCTGGACGTCTGCCAGCTGCTTGAGTTCCTTCATGTGGCGGTTGAGTTTCTGCTGCCTCGGAGCGAGCATGCCGCGGCCGATGTACTCGGCGCGGAAGTGACTCGTCAGCGAGTCGACGATGATCAACTTGACGTCTATGTTCTTCGACATCCTCTTGATCTCGTCAACGAGAAGGATCTGGTGCGCTGAATTGTACGCGCGGGCAACGTGGATCCTGTCAAGCGCGTCCTGCGGGTCGATGCCGACCCCTTCGGCCATCTGCGCTATGCGCTCGGGCCTGAACGTGTCCTCGGTGTCGATGTAGAACACCTCGCCATCGAAGCCTCCCTGGTCGAGAGGCAGGATTGTGTTGACGGCGAGCTGGAGCGCGATCTGGGTCTTGCCGCTGCCGAACTCACCGTACACCTCGACGATGGCCTGAGTCTCGAATCCGCCCCCCAGCAACTCGTCCAGGGAGGAGGAGCCGGAAGTCAGTTTCTTCACCCGTTGGCGACGATCCAGCAGGGCTTGTCCGCTGATGAAACCGCCGATGTTGGCTATCTTCTTGGCGCCCGCGATGATCTTGGCGGCGACGGCCTCGCCCAACTCGGCCTGCTCGGCCAGCTCCACCGGGCTCATCACCGCTATCGCGAGCAACTCCTCGAATCCGGCCTCACGCAGTTTCTCCGCGGTCGCGGGACCCACTCCTGGGAGATCCTCTATCGTGTTCTCCGGCTCATCCACGTCAATCACTAACTCCTCTTCCTTTACACTCTCACTTGCAGTCTTCTTGGTCACTTCTCTCACCCGTATGGCCGATATCGGGCTTTGATAGTATTTGAACAAACGATGGACCCCCTAGGGCGGTTGAAAGTGCTTCACACCGCGCACTTCCTAGGAGTGCGGCATTTTTCACTTTCAGTTCAGATTCGTTCGTGGTAGCGGATGGTGGATTTGAACCACCGGTCTCCGGGTTATGAGCCCGACGAGATAACCTGGCTACTCCAACCCGCTTCGGACCCGCTGTAAACGGT
>Ga0207963_1000396_pt1 | contig 23120 bp, 15 predicted proteins | sample Knorr_S15_td_NAD_FD_185604 | JGI IMG/M metagenome (GOLD analysis project Ga0207963, IMG submission 185604) | Marine microbial communities from Southern Atlantic Ocean transect - Knorr_S15_td_NADW_ad_2500m_LV_A (SPAdes) (version 2) | ecosystem: Environmental > Aquatic > Marine > Oceanic | place...
GCCGTCGTAGGTGCCGTCGACTCGGATCGTCTCCGCTACGGTCTCGCCGCCCTGGCTCTCGAAGTGTATCACCGGGATGGTGCCCTCTACATCGACCTGGAAGAACTCGTCCCTTATCTCAAAGCTGAATTCACCGCCTCCCAGTATCATGAAGTGCTGCTGCTCCCGGATGCCGTCCTCCCAGCGCTCGAGGATCCTGAACTCATCGAGGTCGAAGGAGAAGTATTCTCTGTCCCCCCCATTGAGGCGGAGCGTGGCGTTGGCCTCGATCTGGAGGTGCTGAAGGCGCCTGCGGTCGTCCTCGTCCCAAGTCTCGAAGTAGAAGGTCGACAACTGGCCGAAACCACCGCCGCTGCTGTTGTTGTCGCCTCCGTTGAATGAGAGCCACCCTGTGCCGTCGATCCTGAACCTCTCGGTCAGCTCGCCCCCGGACCAGGAGCGCAGCACGTAGACGTCGTTGACCTGGACCTGGACTTCGAAGCCGCTGCTCTCGCCCTCCTCGCCCTGTTCGGAGGTGTTGAGGTAGAGCGAGCCACTGCCGCTCATCTCGAAGTCCTGCTGCAGAAGCTCGTTGCCGTCGTAGGTCTCGTTGAGCCAGATCCTGTCGAGGTTGAGTTCAAGTTGCAGGCCCTCGGAGCCGTTCATGGCATCGAGAGTCAAGGTGCCGTTGCCGAGCTCGTTGGACTCGAGGATGCTGCCGGTCCTCTTCTGCCAGCCTCGTCCCTCGAACTCGATGCCCTGGCCGTCCTCTGCGCCTTCCATCGACCACGTGGTCTCACGGGTTATCTCGTGGTCGGCGATTGGCTGGTTCCAATTGGTGATGTCGAGGGCTCGCGAGCAGCTCGCCTCGCCGGTCTCGACCGAAACCGAGATGCGGTCCTCGAACTCCGGCTCGGAGTCGATGATGACATCGACCTCGCCGCCGGCGCTCACCACTGTGGCGTTCGAGGTGGTGGCGATGACCTCGCCGTCGCGGAGGTGCTGTACGTCGACGGTGAGGGCGCTTGGCGTGCTGCCGTTGGTGAACGGCGGGTCGAAGACGACGCGGTATCGGTGGAGGACGTCGTAGGTGATGTTCCAGCCGCTGTCCCAGTGCTCCTCGGCATCCCAGTCGACCAGCACGGTGCAGGTCGTCGGAGTGTCGTCTTCGGCAGCGCCGACCATGGCAGCGGGCCCGCTGAGAAGCAGGATCGCCAGTACGGCTACGGCGGCGTTCGCGCGAGGCACGGCAGTGCCTCTCCCCCGGAGATATGAAACAATGGGGACGTTGCTACTCAGAACAGGGGCTCTTCGTAGTCGTCATCCTCGCCGGAGCGTTCGCGCCACAGCGAGACCGGGACATCCTCGTAGATGTGGGCGTACGGGTCCTCTTCCTCGTCGGACTTATCGTCATCGTCCGGCATGCGGGCAAACTCCTCTGCGCTGGCCTTGAACTTCCAGTAGTGAATCCTCCACTCGCGGCCGTCCCACAGGGTGGTTTCCTCAGACTCGGTGGTGAGCAGGTCGTAGTCCTGCAACTGGTAGAACAGGTTGCGGTCGGTGGGCTCGAGGGCGTTGTCGATGATGCGGTTCGAGAAGCCGAAGAAGCCGAGGGCGTGCTCGGCGATCGACTCGGCCACGATAGTCTCCATGTCGATGTCGACCTTGCGTCGTATGGCCTGTGTGAGTTGTGCTAGCGTCAAACCCATCGCGTCTCCCTCCAGTGGTATAATATGGAAGCCCGCGCTATTTCAACCGTCTCTCGCTCAGCCTCGTTTTTCGCCCTTCTTCGCTCCGAAGTGGTTAATCTGCCTGCTACTTTCGGGGAGGCATGGAAGGCTCGGAAAGGGCTCGTTTCCTAGGTCTGGAGGAGGCAGACTCAGGACCTTGGGACGTAGTAGTTCTCCCGGTGCCCTTCGAGATGACTACCAGTTGGGGAGAGGGGGCCGAGAAGGGCCCTGCAGCGTGCATCGAAGCCAGCTCTCAGATCGAGCTGTACGACCCCCTGCTGCCGGATGATCTGCCCTGCGGGCTCAGTGTCCACACCGCCGTGGCTTGGGGCTCTGATGCCCCCACTCTCAGGGAGCAGTTGGACTCTATCCGGGACTATGCAGCCCCGTGGCTCGATGGCGAGCAGTTTCCCATCGTCCTCGGGGGCGAGCACGGCATCTTGCCGCCGCTGATGGAGGCGGCCTCGGGCCACCCCGACCTCGGGGGTGACCTCGGGCGGCTGACCCTCATCCAGATCGATGCTCACGCCGACCTGCGCGACGAACTGAACGACGAGCGCTTCTCGCACGGCACAGCGGTGCGTCGCGCGCTCGATGCGGGCGTCGGACGAGTCATTCAGATCGGTACGCGGGCGCTGTCACGCGAAGAGGCTGCCTTCGCTACGGCGGACGGCCGCGTCGAGACTTGGTTCGCCCGCGACTTCATGGGCGTGTGCGATGGGCAGGCTGGCTGGGCCCGGCTGACCGAGCGCATCGGGCAAGTGGAAGGGACCGTATGGCTCACTTTCGATGTCGACGGACTTGATGGTGCGCTCGTTCCAGCCACTGGCACCCCCGTCCCAGGGGGGCTATCCCACTGGGCCGCAGTAGATCTTATCGAGAGACTCTTCGCGGCCACCGGAAGCACTGTCATCGGGGCCGACATCAACGAGATAGCACCGGGGCAGGACGACTCGCTCACCCAATTCAACGCGGCGCTGATAGCAACCAAGATACTGGCTTGTCACGCGCTATCGCGCCTGAATCAGAAGGATTGAACGGGCTCCGCCCGCTCGGATTGCCATGCAGCGTGCTGCGGCGCTGGCGCTGGTTGCCCTGGTTATCGCCGGAGGCGTCGCCCCGGTCGCCACCGCTCAGCAGCCGGACCTAACTCAGGAGCACTGGTACCACAGCTATGCCACCCTGACTATCGACCTGCAGGCCTGGGAGGACGATTACCCGGAGGTGGTCCGTCTGGTCACTGCGGGGACTACCCTGTACGGAAGACAGCAGTGGGTGCTGCAGATCTCCGATTGGTCGGTTGAGAACAAGAGCGACGGCTCGCTCAAGGAGAAGGTGTACATCGATGGCGGTCACCACGGCAACGAGCATCTCGGGACAGAGTTGGCGTTCCTGACCGCGGAGTTCTACATCGAGGGCTGGGGCAACGGCGATGCCGAGGCCATCGAGGTGCTGCAGAACACCGAGATTCACATCATGGTGCTGCTCAACGCCGACGGCAACGACGCCGACACGCGATGGAACATGAACCAGGTCGACCTCAACCGCAACTACGACCACCACTGGACCGAGGACGAGACGGCGAGTGGGGACGGTCCCTTCTCCGAGCCGGAGACCAGCAACAACGCCGACTACATGCACGAGTGGGTGACCGAGGCCGACCTCTACGTAACGATGCATACGGGCACGTGGATCCTCGCGTACCCGTGGGGCTTCACGCCAAACATGCCCTCGGACTGGGAGCTCTTCGAGTTCATCCGCGACGACATCCACGAGAAGATCGACGCCGACCTGCCGATCCGCAATGCCAATGCAGGCATCTATCCCACCCACGGCACCAGCCGCGACTACGGCTACGGCATCATGGGCTACCCCTGCTTCACCTTCGAGACTGATGACGAGCAGTTCCTGCTCGGCAGCGTCCAGTCGGTCAGCGACCGTCTAGCGCTCGAGTTGGAGGTTATGCGCTACCTGATATCGAACGTCTGGTACTGGCGAGCGAGGCTGAGCGTGGACTCGCTGGAGGTCGAGGATGGCTATGCCGACCTGAGCGTCACCAACCTCGGGCGAGCCAGCACGGCAAACGCCACCCTGCATTACGTGGACGAGGCGGGCGAGGTGCTGTGGCACTCGGACAACTTCAGCGTCAACGCCAGCAACCACACCGATGTGAGGCTGGATGCGAGCGGGCTGAGCATGATCTCGGGCGGTCACTTCGAGCTCTACTACCAGAAGCGGGTGATCGACGCCGCTCTCTGGGTCAACGAGCCAGTCAACGAGAGCGTCCTGAGCGTAGCCGGCGATGTCTCGTGGGACTTGCTTCCGGCTCCGTCCCTGCTGCTCAGCATGGTCGCAATCGCGCTTGCGGCGATAAATCTCGAAAATCGCCGATTTGAGCAATAACCCTGATATTTTATTAACAAAACGCTATTGAAACGTCGTTTTTACAATACAATTCTTTGTATATCACTACCGAATCGGCAAGTTCGGTGACATTTATGGAATGGAAAAACAGCGAATTCGGAGAAGTAGGGAATCAACTGGTACTGCCCCTTTTCAAGGGCGTCGGGAAGGCCCCCAACAACTCGCTCTCAGGACTAAACAGGACTCAGCGGACGCTCGTCAGGGAGGCGATAGCCTCGGATGACTTCGAGGGCAAGAAGGGGCAGCGGATGGCCGTCTGGAGCCCCGGTTGCAGGGTGCTGCTGGTCGGCATGGGCGAGAAGGGCGACTTGTGTCACAGAGGGGCGAGGAACACCGGCGCCCGGACGGTGGTCGCCCTGTCCAAGAAGAGGGGCCTTCGCGTCACGGTAAGATTCACCACCGGGTGGTCGAGCGAGCGCATGCTCGACTTCGCAGAGGGCATGATGCTGCGTGACTACGAGTTCCTCGAGCATCAGGAGGTCGACGACGAGCACATCGCCGAGCCTTGGAGCGTAGACTTCCAGGCTAGCGCGCGCCATCAGGGGGTGCTCGCAGACAGCCTTGGCCATATCCACTCGGTGGTTGGGGGAGTGCACCTAGCGAGGGACCTCGGCAACGAGCCGGCCAACGTGCTGTATCCGATGGAGTACGCACGCAGGGTGGTCGAGTGGGCCGAGGGCAAGGACGACGTCGTGGTCGAGGTCTACGACTGGGACAAGCTGCGCGAACTCGGGATGGGTGGCCTTGTCAACGTCGGCAAGGGCAGTGACAGGAAGCCCTGCATGGTGCTATTCACGCTCAACCCCGATGCCGACGAGGGCGTCCAGCGACCGTGCATCGTCGGCAAGGGCATCACCTTCGACACGGGCGGCATCTCGATCAAGCCGTCCAAGGGCATGTGGGACATGAAGTACGACATGTGCGGGGCCGCGACAGTCTTCGGGCTCATGGAGGCCCTGCATGCGACCGGTTACGAGCGACGCGTGAACGGGGTGGCGTGCCTCGCGGAGAATATGCCCGGAGCAGGCGCCTACCGGCCAGGTGACGTGTTCAAGACGTACTCCGGCAAGACGATCGAGGTGTTCAGCACTGACGCCGAGGGCCGCAACGTCCTCGCCGACGGGCTGTGGAAGGCCGGCGAGTTCAACCCAGAGTACATCGTCGACCTAGCCACACTGACCGGTGCCATCGTGGTCGCTCTGGGCAACCAGATCACCGGGATGTGGGCCAACGAAGAGGACATCGGCAAGCGGGTCAAGAAGGCTGCGAGCAGGTCGGGAGAGGCGGTCTGGCGAATGCCGCTGAACGCCCAGTTCCGCAAGTACATGACCGACTCGGCATTCGCAGACATCCGCAACGGCTCGATCGGCGGGGGCGCTGGCTCATCCAACACCGCGGCCTCGTTCCTAGAGTTCTTCGTGCCGCACCGCGGCTACGACGAGGACGCCGACAAGATTCCTTGGGTGCACCTTGACATCGCCGGGACCGCTTGGGGCCCGGGCTCGAAGGCCCGCTCTGAGGGCGCTAACCCGCTATTCCAGTTCGGTGTCTCGGGAGTCCACGTCAGGACGCTTCACAGACTGATCACCGAAGGCTGATCACTCGTCATCGTCGGCGTCGACGACTTCGAAGTCAGCCTCGACGACGTCCTTGTCGCCGTCCTCGGCCTGCTGTTCGGCCATCTCGGCGGCGGCTGCCTCGTACAGCTTGGTCGAGACGCCATGCATCTCCCGCTCGACTTCGCTGATCTTGGCCTGGACGGCGGCCTCATCGAGATCCTCGACGTCGATTGTGGTCTCACCGTCATCCTTGGTGATGAGCACCCTCAACTCGTCGAGCTTGCTGTGGACCGGGTCCGTGTCAAGATCGCTGAGCTTCTCACCAGCGTCCTTGAGCATGCGCTTGGTCTGGTAGACGATGCTGTCGGCTGAGTTGATGAGCTCGATTCCCGCCCTCCGCAGTTTGTCCTCCTTGGCGAACTTCTCCGCGTCGGACACCTTCTGCTTGATCTCGTCCTCGGAGAGGGAGGTCTGGCTCTCAATCTTAATCGACTGCTCGGTCCCTGTACCTAAGTCCTTGGCAGAGACGTCGACGATGCCGTTGGCATCGATGTCGAAGGTGACCTCGATCTGTGGGATACCACGCGGTGCGGACGGGATGCCCATCAGGTGGAAGCGCCCGAGTGTGGTGTTGTCCTTGGCGAACTCGCGCTCGCCCTGGAGAACGTGGACCTCGACGGCCGGCTGGTTGTCGGCGGCTGTCGAGAAGGTCTCAGAGCGACGCGTGGGAATCGTGGTGTTGCGCTCGATCATGGTGGTCATCACGCCACCGAGGGTCTCGATGCCGAGCGTCAGGGGCGATACATCGAGCAGGAGGACGTCGGTCACGCCCTCGTCGCCGACGATGATGCCGGCCTGCAGGGCAGCGCCGATGGCAACGGCCTCATCGGGGTTGATTCCCCTGAAGGGGGCCTTGCCAACCTCCTCCTCGATCACCTTCTGAACGACTGGGACTCGAGTGGAGCCTCCGACGAGGAGGACCTTGTCGATTTCTCCCTTTTTGACTCCGGAGTCCTTCATCGCCTGGCGGGTCGGGCCAATGGTCCTGGCTACGAGATCGCTAATCAGATCCTCGAGCTTGGCTCGTGAGAGAGTCAGGTCGAGGTGCTTCGGCTGGCCATCGCTCATCGTGACGTAGGGTAGGTTGATTTGGGTGGAGTTTGTTCCCGAGAGTTCGATCTTGGCCTTCTCGGCAGCCTCTCGAAGTCGGCTCATCGCCTGCAGGTCCTTGGCGAGGTCGATGCCTGAGGACTTCTTGAACTCGGCAACGATCCAGTCTACCACGACATAGTCGAAGTCGTCGCCACCGAGGCGGTTGTCGCCGCTGGTGGCCTTGACCTCGATCTGGGGCTGGCCGTCGACCTGGTATATCTCGAGAATCGAGACGTCGAAGGTGCCGCCGCCGAGGTCGAACACCAGAATGGTCTGATCCTCCTCCTTGTCGACGCCGAACGCCAGTGCGGCTGCGGTAGGCTCGTTGATGATTCGGAGCACCTCGAGCCCGGCTATTCTGCCGGCGTCGTGGGTCGCCTTCCTCTGGGCGTCGGTGAAGTACGCGGGACAGGTGATCACGGCTTGCTTGACCTCCCTGCCGAGATAGTCCTCGGCGTCGGACTTGAGCTTCTGCAGGATGAAGGCAGAGATCTCCTGGGGTGTGTACGTGTCGCCGTCGATCTCCTTGCTCCAGTCAGTCCCCATCTCCCGCTTCACTGAGAGGATGGTCCGCTCCGAGTTGGTCACTGCCTGACGCTTGGCTATCACTCCGACTAGGCGCTCGCCGCCCTTTGTGAAGGCCACCACGCTCGGCGTCGTTCGAGAGCCCTCGGAGTTCGGTATCACGACCGCTTGACCTCCCTCAAGCGTTGCGACACAGCTGTTCGTCGTTCCCAAGTCGATTCCGATTACCGGTCCGCTCATGCCTCTTCCTCCGTGTGTTCTCGTTCGGTGTCTCAAACCAAATCGAATGTGATGTCGAGGATGCCGTTGTTGAGCTCCCACTCGACTATCTGCCCAGCGGCCTGAGGCAGTATGAGGCGCTTGAACGGGCGCGCCTGGGTCTTCCTCATCAGCTGGAGGACCTCGCCACCGCTGCTGAGTACCAGTTCCACGTCCTCGGGCCCGATGTCGAGGAACTTCGAGATATCGATGGTGACCGACATCCTGCCATCATCCGTGTAGACATCCTCCTCGGGCAAGTCCGAGACCTTTGGCTCCTCGGTCTCTTCTGCCTTGGCCTCGACCTCTCCAGGGCCGTTGAGCCGGATGTTGACTCCCATGTTCTTCAGCAGCTCTGAAATCCTGTCGGGGTCGTTGAGCATTGACTCCATGACCCGGCGGAACTCCTCTGGGTCGGTGTTCGTATCTATCTTGATACGCGAGTGAGACATCTTGGTCGGATCGATCCCCATCGTCTCGAACTGCTCGCGAATCTGATTCATCATCGCCTCGAGTGCCTTGATGTCGATTGACATGCCCATCTGCTCGAACAACCTAGCCATCTCTGCGAACATCTCGTCAGACCACTCATCACGCCCGCTTCCAGTCATCAGATACCACTACCCAACCTTAGGTTGTATAGTGGGATAGTGTGGTCGTATATGAACCGCACGGTCGCGCGCGCGCGGCGTGGCGATACCGTGTTCAACGGTCGAGTTCAAAGCAAGGCTGTGGTTCGGCGGTTCGCTATGGTCGAACCAGAGCATGATGCAGCCTTGGAGGACACCGATCGCCTGCACGGCCGCTCGGCGCTGGTTGACAACGTCAAGGCGGCCGTGGCCCTCGCTGGGGCCGTCCGCTCTACTCTGGGTCCGCGTGGGCTCGACAAGATGCTAGTGGAGGAAGGGGGCTCTGCCACCGTGACCAACGATGGCGTGACGGTGCTGCAGACCGCGAAGGTCGAGCATCCCACGGCAAGGCTCCTGATCTCCACATCTTCCTCACAGGACCGGGCGGCGCGTGACGGGACCACGACCACGGTCATCCTGACCGCTGAGATGCTGCAGAACGCGCTCGAGCTGGTTCGCTCCGGAGTCCATCCTTCCATCATCATGAATGGCTACCAGATCGCACTCGAAGAGGCACTCGCAGAGATGGAGCACATGGCACGCGCGCCGCAGAGCGAAGCGGAGAGGCGCGCGGTCGTGGAGACCTCCCTCGCAGGGAAGATCGACTCTTCGCTCACTGCCCATCTGACGGGTCTGGCCTTGGAGGCTGCCGATGCACTGGCAGGCGAGGAGGGCGACGCTGACCTGGAGAGACTCAGAGTGAAGCGCCTGATGGTCAGGGACGGCACTGCGAGAGAGTCCGAGATCGTGCACGGGATGGTTCTCGCGAAGTCGAGGATGGACATGGCCACTCCGGCCAACTCGGACGGCGGCAGGATTGCCATCGTCGACGGTGATCTCGAGAACGCCAAACTTGAGCTGGAGGCCTCGATAGAGGTCACCAGCACGGGAGCGCTGCGCAGCTTCCACGAGCGCGCACGTGAGAGGCTTCAGGAGCAGGTCGAGCTTCTCAAGTCCCTTGACGTCGACCTGCTGGTGGTCCGCGACGGTGTCGCCGAGGAGGCCGCTACGATGCTGACAAATGCAGGCATCACCGCATACAGGCGCTTCGAGCGCGAGGATCTCGAGCGACTGGCTCGCATCACCGGCTCCACCATGGTGCGCGATGCGCGTAGGATCAAGAAGGAGGATGTAGGTACTTACTCCAGCCGCTCGGAGAAGACCTTCTCTGGAGTCAAGCACACTCGAATCGATGGCTCTGAGGGCGGCGCGATGACGGTTCTGATACGCGGCACCTCACCAGCGGTCAGAGAAGAGGCCCAACGCGCCTTCGACGACGCACTCGGGGTTGCCCACAGGCTCTCTGGAGATTCCCAACTACTGCCTGGTGGCGGTGCCTCCCAGATTCATCTAGCTCGGCACCTGCGAGCATTCGCACCTAGCCAGAGCGGTCGCGAGCAGCTGGCCATAGAGGCATATGCGGCCGCACTGGAGATTGTGCCGCGTACCCTCGCAGAGAACTCGGGGCTCGATCCGATCGACGAGATATTGACTCTCTCGGCGGCTCAGGTCGCAGACTCTGAGAACGGGCCTTGGATAGGCTTGGACGTGATGTCGGGAGAGAAGACCCGAATGGACGAGGCTGGAATCATCGACCCGCTTTTCGTAGTTCGTCACGCACTCTCCGGGGCCACCGAGGCGGCCAACAGCGTCCTTAGAATCGACGACGTCCTGTGGGCCAAGCAGGATGCCCAGACACCCGACTGGCAGAGCGAGATGGATCAGGACTGAGCACCCAGTCTGTCTAGCATCTCTTCGACCATACCACCGAGGTCGTACTCGGCCTTCCACCCCCAGTCCTCACGTGCGACCGAGCCGTCGACATCGGCAGGCCAAGAGTCGGCGTATGCCTGACGCTCGTCGGGAACGAAGTCGCAGGTGAAACCGTCGACCCTCTCAGTGATGGAGTCAGCAAGCTCCTGAGCGGTGAACGAGGCTCCTGAGACGTTGTACCCGCCTCGGGCTGGACCGATCGACTCGACTGGGGCGTCCATCAGGCTCGTAGTGGCCCTGATCGCATCGTCGATGTACATCATCGGCAGACGTGTGTCAGCACTGACGAAGCAGTCGTAGTGACCTTTCTCGAGAGCGGCGTGGAAGATCTCGACGGCGTAGTCCGTCGTACCCCCACCGGCTGGCGTCTTCCATGAAATCAACCCGGGATAACGGATGCCGCGGGCATCCACACCGTACTGCTTCCAGTAGTTCACGGCCATCACCTCCCCGGTGACTTTCGTCCTGCCGTAGACGGTGGTCGGGTTCAGCGGAGTCACCTGAGGCGCGATGCTCGGGCAGTCAGGGCCGAAGACGGCTATTGACGAGGGAGCGAAGACTCGAAGGCCACGCTTCCTAGCAGTCTCAAGGACGCACACGGTACCCCCTACGTTCACCCTCTGGCAGAGCTCGGGCTCCTTCTCCCCGGTCGCCGAGAGTATAGCGGCGAGGTGGTATATCGTGCCCACTCGCTCCTCCCTGACAACAGCGTCCATGCCATCACCGTCGAGCACGCTCAGAAGGCGGAACGGGCCGTCTTCGAGGAGTAGGTGCTCGGGGACCTCGCGCACGTCCGTGGCGATGACGGCATCAGTCCCGTGTCGAGCCCTCAGCGCCTCTACCAAGTCGGTGCCAATCTGGCCCAGCGCTCCGGTGACGAGAATCCTGTCACCGGGTGGTTCCGCCATGCGCGGTGGTATTTCAGACGATACTTGAACATGGAGTAGTCACCGCATCTGAATTGCATAGCCAACCTTGATATGCAAGACTCAACGGATTCGGACCCCGTTGATTGCATGCGATATGTGGTAGTCACGGGCGGTGTTCTCTCCGGACTGGGCAAGGGAGTCACCGCGAGTAGCATCGGAGTGCTGCTAAAATCCGCAGGACTGCGCGTCACTTCAATCAAGATCGACCCATACCTGAACATCGATGCCGGGACCATGAGTCCGTTCGAACACGGGGAGGTCTTCGTGCTCGACGACGGGGGAGAAGTGGACTTGGACCTGGGTAACTACGAGAGGTTTCTCGATATCGCTCTGATGAGGGACAACAACATCACCACAGGCAAGGTATACGCAGCTGTCGTCGAGCGCGAGCGCCGCGGCGACTATCTCGGGAAGACCGTACAGGTCATCCCGCACATAACCAATGAGATTCAGGAGTGGATCGAGAAAGTCGCGCAGGTGCCTAGCGATGGCAACAACGGCGTCCCCGACGCCTGCATCATAGAGCTCGGTGGCACGGTGGGTGACATCGAGAGCGCTCCCTTCGTCGAAGCCCTCCGCCAGTTCCAGTTCAGGGTCGGGCGCGAGAACATCTGCTTCGTCCACGTCAGCCTGGTCCCGGTCATGGGTCCTGTCGGCGAGCAGAAGACCAAGCCGACCCAACACACCGTCAAGGAGCTGCGCGGGCTCGGCATTATCCCGGACATACTCGTGTGCAGGTCGGCCAAGCCGCTGCAGGACGAGACTCGAACGAAGCTGGCTGCATTCTGCCACGTCCCCGAAGAGGCGATTGTGTCCGCGCACGACGTCTCGAACATCTATCGGGTCCCGATGATGCTGGAGGAGCAGGGCGTCAGCGGTGTCCTCTCTAAGCTCTTCGGATTCGAACTCCCATCCAAGCGTCCTCTGCTGGACGACTGGAAGGCCATGGCCGACCGTGTCGACAACCTCGAGGGGGAAGTCCACATAGCCACGGTCGGGAAGTACACCGGGCTCTCTGATTCCTACCTCAGCGTCATCAAGGCCCTGCAGCACTCGTCCTACGAAGTTGGACGAAAACTGGTAATCGACTGGATAGAGTCGGCGGACCTCGACGACCAGACGTCCGCCGCCGACCCCGAGGCCTACGCCGCAGCCTGGGAGCTTCTGAGGGGCGCTGACGGTGTGCTGGTTCCAGGAGGCTTCGGCATCCGCGGCATAGAGGGCAAGATCAAGGCCGCGGAGTACGCGAGGACGAACAACATCCCCTATCTGGGCGTGTGTCTGGGGCTTCAAGTCGCGACCATCGAGTTCTGCCGCAACGTGCTCGGCATGGAAGGAGCGAACTCGACCGAGTTCGACGCGGACACCCCTCACCCTGCCGTCGTGTTCATGCCGGAGATCTCCAAGACACACATGGGAGGCACGATGCGTCTGGGCACCAAGCCGACGCCGTTCCTAGTCGACGACTGCAAGATGCGCCGACTGTACGGCGGGGCCGACCACGTCGACGAGCGCCACAGGCACCGCTATGAGGTCAATCCGGAGCTCATCGAGCAGATCGAAAGTGCCGGTCTGAAGTACGTGGGCAAGGACGAGACCGGTCAGCGTTGCGAAATCATGGAACTCGAAGGGCATCCGTACTACGTCGGAACTCAGTATCACCCTGAGTTCAAGTCGCGTCCAGGCAGACCCAGCCCGCCCTTCCTCGGGCTTCTCATGGCTGCTTGCGGGCAAGAAATCTAGTCGACAGTGACCGGCAGAACGCGGGTCGTCCGGTAGCCCTGCAGGACCTTCATGTAGCGCTTGGAGGCGAACTCTGCGTCCAGCATCTCGTCTCCGGTCTCGATTCTCAGCGTCCTGACGGTAAGCAGCTTGGCCGGAGTCACGACCCCGAGTATGTTGTCGATTCCCACCGCGCGGAGCACCTCGGGAGAGAGCTGCAGGTTGCCCCGACCGATCAGGAAGCCCTGCCCGCCCATAGGAGAGAGCAGCAAGGTGACAGGGCCTGAGTGTGAGGCGAGCAACTCCAGCAGTCCCGCCTCGTCGAGATCGGTTCCGACCTGCTCTGAGCCCATCGTCGCGTCTATGCCGAGCCTGCTTGGCTCGTAGCCGTTCATCTCACCGATCGTGTGCAGGGTACCGCCAGAGCCCCAGATGATCAGACGCTCGTCGGTGATCAGGAGTTCCCCTATGTGGTCGGCCAGCCCCTCTATGCTGTCGTCCTCGCCGACGGCCTCGATGCGCTGCTTCGAGCCTTGCATCCAGCGCGGACTCGCCGGCGTAATCGCCTCTGCGTAGAGCTGCACCACCCACTCGCCGGTCCGATAGCGCTCCTCGTCGAGGTCAAGCACCTCGGTGCTGGCCAGCAGCAGATCGTCATTGAGCCACGCCGAGAGCACCTCTGCGGCGGCCTTGGGCGAGGCAGCGAAGCAGCCCGAGTGCATCTTGACCCCGGTCGGCACGCCGATGACGGGCGTCTTCGGCTGGCCGGCCGACTCGAATGCGACGACGATGTCCCGCGTGGTGCCGTCGCCGCCGGCGTACACCAGCAGGTCGATCCCCGAGTCCAGCAGGGTTGTGACCGCGTCCGCGGTGTCCGAGGCGGTTGTGGTCCCAGAAGAGGCGTGAACGGTGCTCACGGTGCCGATGTTGGCTCCCTGTGGGAGCCATTCCGTACCCATCCTGCCTTCGCTGGTGAGCCATTCGACGTCATCGAAGCCGGCTCGGTGCAAGGTGGAGAAGTGAACGAGCATGTTAGTCATACGCGGCCCGGATCGGTCCTGAGCACCCAGCGAGCGGGCCAGTTCGGCCTGTCCGTCAGAGCCCTTCAGACCCAACCTTCCGCCCAATCCGGCGTCGGGATTGACCAACAAGCCAAGACGCACCATGACCGGTCCAAAGGGCGCGTGTTCTTATCGGTTCACGCTTCCGCGCCGTCCTCATGAGGGTCGTAGTGGCGCTGGGGGGCAACGCCCTCCTGCAACGAGGTCAGCCGATGACGGCTGAGAACCAGCGCGCGAACGTGGCGATAGCGGCCAAGGCACTGGCCCCGCTCGCGCCTGACTACCAGTTGGTCATCTCGCACGGCAATGGCCCTCAGGTCGGCTTGCTCTCCCTGCAGTCAGCAGCCTACAAGGAGGTCGAGGAGTACCCGCTGGACATCCTCGGGGCCCAGACCGAGGGGATGATCGGCTACATGATCGAGCAGGAGCTCGGCAACCTGCTGCCTATGGAGGAGTCGCTGGCGACTATACTGACCATGGTCGAGGTCGACCCGGAGGACCCTGCCTTCGACAACCCGACCAAGCCGATCGGACCGGTTTACAGCGAGGAGGAGGCGAAGGCGCTGGCAGATGAGAGGGGTTGGATCGTGGCCCCGGACGGCGAGCACTGGCGCAGGGTGGTCGCCTCGCCCGAGCCTCAGAGGATCTTCGAGATGAGGCCGATACACTGGCTTCTCGAGAAGGGCGTCACAGTCATCTGTGCCGGAGGTGGTGGGATTCCAACCGTGTACAAGCCGGACGGGACTCTGGAGGGAGTGGAGGTGGTCATCGACAAGGACAGGGCCAGCGCCCTGCTGGCCTTCGAGTTGGACGCCGGTCTTCTGATACTCGCGACCGACACCGATGGGGTCTACCTCGACTGGGGCACGGATAATGCCCGCAGGATAGAGCGGGCGACGCCCGACGATATGGATCGGCACGACTTCGAGGAGGGTTCGATGGGGCCCAAGGTGGAGGCAGCCTGCGACTTCATCCGCAGGTCCGGGGGAAGGGCCGTGATAGGAGCGCTCGCGGACCTCGAGGGCATGGTAGCAGGCACCGCTGGGACCCAGTTCGTACTCGAATGATTCAGGCCTACGGCCTGTTTTTCGCGAGAGGGCTTCATATCCGATGCGCCTCGGCCAATCCGTCGAGGGTGCTGTGAATGCCGATGATATCCGTTGACGTGGGCGCCGAAGCAGCCCACGAGTATGCGGCCGGAGTCACGGCGGGGGACGTCATCTCCAACGTCCTCGGGAGCAAGCACGGGGCCGTCGCAGGGCTCGTCGACGGCATCGAGCGCGACTTCTCGCACGTCCTCGAGACAGACTGCAGCGTCGAGCCCGTCTTGGGAGAATCCGACGCTGGCCTGTATATCCTGCGCCACTCCTGCGCCCATCTGCTGGCCCAAGCAGTCACCCAGCTCTATCCTGACGCCCAGCCGACCATCGGCCCGCCGATCGAGCACGGCTTCTACTACGACTTCCACATGGACCCTATCGGCGATGAGGAACTGCGCGCAATTGAGAAGCGCATGAAGGCGCTAGTCAAGCAGAACCTCACCATCGAGCGCGAGGAGCACGGCAACGACACGCTGCGCGAGATGTTCGGCGGCAATCCGTTCAAGCTCGAAATCATGGACGACAAGATAGGGCACGATGTCGGCTCTTCCGCCTACAGGCAGGGTGACTTCGTCGACCTGTGCCGCGGCCCGCACGTGCCGAGCACCGCTCACCTGCGCTGGTTCAGACTGACCAGCACCAGCCAGGCCTACTGGAGGGCCGACTCAAGTCGTGAGTCGCTGGTTCGCATCTACGGAATGTGCTACCCGACCAAGCAGGCGCTTCAGGAGCGCGTACGCCAACTCGAGGAGGCCGCCAAGCGTGACCACAAGAAGATCGGCAAGGAGATGGAACTGTACATGATCGACGAGCTCATCGGCAAGGGGCTGCCTGTGTGGCTTCCCAACGGCGAGATCATCAAGTCCGAGATCGAGCGCTTCGCAGTCGAGACCGAGGAGGCATACGGATACGTCAGGGTGACGACCCCTGTGCTGGCCAAGCAGCAGCTCTTCGAGACCAGCGGGCACCTGCCGCACTACGCGGATTCGATGTACCCCCCGATGGAGATGGACGACGGGACCTACTATCTGAAGGCGATGAACTGCCCGATGCACCACCTCGTCTACAGTAACAAGAAGCGCTCCTACCGCGACCTGCCGCTGCGCATCGCCGAGTACGGCACCGTCTACCGCAACGAGCTGTCGGGCACCCTGACCGGACTGCTCCGCGTCAGGATGCTGTCGATGAACGACGCGCACATCTACTGCACCCTCGACCAGGTCGCGCAGGAGTTCGCCGACAACATCCGCATGGTGCAGGACTACTACGCGGTCTTCGGCTTCGAGGACTACCACTTCCAGCTCTCTCTCTGGGACCCCGAGAAATCTGACAAGTACATCGACCAGCCCGAGAACTGGGCGGCCAGTGAGAACCACCTGAGGCAGATTATGGACGACCTCGGCGTGCCCTACATCGAGGCGGTCGGAGAGGCCGCGTTTTACGGGCCTAAGGTCGACATTCAGTTCACCACACTGCTGGGCAGGGAGGAGTCGATGTCCACGATACAGCTCGACTTCGCAGCCAAGGGGCGCTTCGAGCTGACCTACATGGACGAGACCGGCGTCGAGAACGGCGAGGTCTTCGTCATCCACCGCGCGCCGCTCTCCACTCACGAGAGGTTCGTCGCTTTCCTGATCGAGCACTGGGCCGGCAACTTCCCGACTTGGCTCTCCCCGGTGCAGGTGCAGGTCATCACCATCTCGGAGAAGCACAAGCAGCACGCTGCGAGGGTGGCGGAGGTCCTCGAACAGGCCGGAGTGCGAGTGAGGGTCGACGACTCCGACAGCACCATCGGCAGGAAGATCCGTCTCCACAGGACGCTCAGACCGGCCTACATGGTCATCATCGGCGACGAGGAGTCCGAGAGCGGCACCGTCTCCATCAGGGCGCGCAGCGGCGGACAGCGCAACGGGGTCGCCCTAGACGAGTTCGTCGCCGACATCTTCGCAGAGATAACCAACCGCAGCACTGAACTCGGCATAGTGCCTCCGGAATGAGGGGGCAGCCATGGTCGTCAACGTCGCCGGCTACCGATTCGTCGATCTGCCAGACAGGGACGAGCTCCGCGAGCCGATGCTTGAGCACTGTCTCGGACTGGGACTCAAGGGCACGGTCCTGCTGAGCCCGAACGGAATCAACTTCTTCCTCGCTGGGGCCCAGGAAGCGACGAACTCATACCTGCAGTACCTCGAATCCGACGACCGCTTCGCAGGCATCCCGACTAAGGTCAGTCACACGGACTACCAGCCGTTCCGCAGGATGCTGGTCAAGCGCAAGCAAGAGATAATTGCTCTCGGGAGGGACGACATCAGGCCGGCCGAGTTCACCGGCCCGCACATCTCGCCGACCGAGTTCAAGCAGATGCTCGACGAAGAAGAAGACATCGTCGTCCTGGACACTAGGAACGACTACGAGACACGTGTCGGCACCTTCGATGGCGCGGTAGAGCTTGACATACCCTCGTTCAAGGACTTCCCGGATGCGATCGGGTCCCTACCTGATGAGTACAAGTCGAAGACGCTGGTGATGTACTGCACCGGGGGAATCCGCTGTGAGAAGGCATCCGCTGTCATGCTCAAGGCCGGGTTCGAGGACGTCAGGCAGCTCGAGGGTGGGATTCTCGGGTACTTCGAGGAGTGTGGCGGCTCGCACTGGAGTGGTGACTGCTTCGTGTTCGACCAGAGGGTCGCGCTCGACCACCAACTGGACGAGTCGGGGGTCGTGATGTGCTTCAGATGCCGTGAGCCACTCTCGCTCGAAGAGCAGGAATCTGAGGAATATGTGATTGATTCACACTGTCCCTACTGCTTGGACAAGGGAAAAAATAGCGCATTGAGACAAGTTTATTGTTAATAATTATTAAAAAACTCTCGATTATTGCCATTCAAGGTACTCGGATTCCGGCATTTCAACAACTTCTGACCCTGGCCATTGGAGTTGCTGGGCGAGGAAGAGCGTGACTGATTCGTTCGTAAGCTCCTTGGAGATGCTGAGATTAAGCTGGTCATCGCAGCCATAAGCATCGCATCCGATAGGCGAGAAGTGGTAGTGTCCGGCGTTCTTCAGCACCCCGAATAGAACAGATGGGTCCTCTAGGTTCCCTACGATGGCCGTGACCATTGACAGGTTAGTCGTGGCATCGGCGTCACCTGTCAGGACCAGCGTAGGGGTTTGGACCATTCTTAGTCCGGTTCCCAAGACGAATGCGTCCCACGGAGCGAGAGCTACTGTAGCCCATATTCTGTCGTCACTGAGATCGATGGTATCCGAACCCGGGTGAGACTCCAGCCAGGTGTCACGCATCGAGCAGTAGTAATAGATGCCCGCTTCGCAGTCTGCCTCGAGATCATCGATGGAAATGGTTGCCCCAGAGGCAGTCAGAGCCGTGTATCCCCCTCCGGAGTGACCCATGACGGCATAGCCCGCACTAGGGTCGATGCAACCTTGGAATTCTCTCTTTCCCTCGGATTTTTCCACCATCCAGTCGAAAGTGTCAGAGATATCGACAGGTCGTCTGAGGAGAGTCTGGGGTAACTTAGCGTTGTCTGAGTCGAAGAGCGTGTCGTCCACGTGATCGGGGGCGATGACAAGGAATCCGTGGCTTGCTAGCCTCTCGGTCAGGAAGGCGGACATCCACCTGAGTCCATACCCAGTTCCGTGACTGTAGACAGCCACTGGGTGAGTCTGCGAGCAATCAGGGGTGGCTCCATCCCATGCCCCTCCGGGGTATATGTTGTCATAGACTACCTCCTCTCCTTCAAGATCGGCGGTAGGAAACCAGGCTTGAACCGTTATCTCGATGCCTGTGCTTCCGGTGAAGGTGTAGTCGTCAGTCCCCACTTTGAACGGTCCAGGCGAGTCCAAGGGTGTTGCCGGGGTAAGGCGAAAGGGGTCAGAAGCATCGGCGATGCCGTCATCGTCATCGTCATCGTCGGCGTTGTTTCCGATACCGTCGCCGTCAGTGTCTGCGCTCTCACTCGGGTCGGTCGGAAAGGCGTCCTTGCCGTTGCCGATCCCGTCGCCGTCGATGTCGCCGTCTGAGTTGTCCCCCTTCCCGTCGCCGTCCATATCGGCAGTCTCGTTGGGGTCGAGCGGCAGTGCATCGTCCTCATCGGCCACTCCGTCACCGTCGTCATCGCCATCGCAGGCGTCACCTACGCCATCGTCGTCGGTGTCGAGTTGGTCCGGGTTCGCGATGTCGGGGCAGTTGTCCGATTCGTCGGGTGCTCCGTCACCGTCCAAATCGGGCGGCTCGAAGCAGCCCGCGAGAGTGGTCAGGACCAGCAATGCGGCTATGCAGAGTGCCATGCTCTTGGATTTCACGCTCTCACCTAGGTCCGACGGTTCAGCGCCTCGAGCGCCTCGCCAGCCGCGCCGAGGGCCTTGTGGCATAACTGGATGTCGCCCTGCTCCAAGGCACTCGCAGCCTCGGTGACAGCCTTCTCGGTGGCCATCCTGCCAGCGTCGCCGGGGCCGATTCCGGATGGGTCGAGTCGCCTTCGCAGGGTCTTCCACTCCTCATCTACGAATCTCATCAGCTCGCTGGCCTCGCTGAGTTTGACCTCGTGGGCCTGCAGCGAGGCAGTCAACTCGCCCAGCGCCTCTGCGGCGCCGGTCCAGTCACTGGCGTCTGCCTTGGATGCGACCTCCTCGAGCCTCGCGTCCCACTCCGCCTTGGAGCCCGATGGGAACCTGGCTTCGATCTGCTTCCTCTGGCGCAGGGCCCTCTGGACCTCCTGCATGGCGTCCGACGTCCTGCGCACATCGCGCAGGACGCTGTCGGCGAGTCCCTTTGCAAGGGCGGAATCACCCGATTCCAGTGCCTTTCGAGCCTCTGACAGCCTCTCCTTGGTCACGATGGGTATGTCACCCTCCGCGGCGGCCACGGCATGCTCGGCGTCCCGCAGCGACTTGGCAGCCTCCTCCTCAGACGAGCCTAGGCTCTCGAGGTGATCGGGAATGGCCAAGGCGATGTGCAGAGCCTCCTCGGGTTCCTCGGCCTCGAGTGCTTCTCTGGCGGTGTCGAGTATTCCTCGAACGGTGTCGATCTGATGGCCGCTCTGGCCACCGATGGCGGCCGCTGCATCGGCGATCGAGTCCGCGGCAGTCTGCCAGTGCTCCTCGATGACAGCCGCCTTGGCCTTCGCGCGGCGGTATAGCAGCTCAGCCTCGCGCGGGGCGCCGTGCTCGGCCTCCCTGTCACCCATCTCGAACGCCTTCCTCGGGCCGAGGGCATCCATCGTGACCTTCTCGGCCCGCTGGACCGCGTCCATCGTGTCGCTGCGGATGGCGTCTAGGTCGCCCGCCACAGCGAGGACGCGCTGTGATTCTACCTCGCCCTGCGAGATCAGAGTCATGCCGCGAGCGGGGTCCTTCCAGCCCTCCTCGCGGGCCATCTTCAGCAGCGAGGCAGCCTGCTCGAGTCCTGAGCCTTCGGCTCGCAGTGCGAGCATTCTGGACTCGGCCTCCTCGAGTCTCTCGCCGAACTCTGCCCGAGCCTCGTGATTCTCGTCCTTGGTGGTGAGGTCGGGTATCATGGTCGCACAGCATGCTACTATGACGGCGGCCCAGAGCAGGATTTCATCACTCATAGAGACCATGATGGCCAGAGCGATGGCAAGACCGGCGATGCTGGTCAGGCCCCGCCACCTGCGTGTCGAGAGGTTGGAGCCGAGCAGGTGGTTGGAGAACCACCAGAGCAGGACGGCTGTGGCTGCGAGCATCGCCGAAGCGATCATCGCATCATCGGAGCCGAAGTGGATGCCCGCGAAGGCAAGCACGCTGGGCCAGGCGATGTTGGCAGCGACACCGAGCCTCGAGCGTTCAACCGGGCCATACTCGATGAGATCGGCGATCAGCAGTCCTGAGGCGAAGAGCGCCAGCACCGGTCCGCTCCTCGGAAGCAGCTCGGCCCCCTCGTTGACCGCAGGCAACAGCCACCAAGCGCCAGCTCCAATCAGCACTAAGGTGCAGAACAGAGCCAGTCGCTCGACCCTGAGGCGGTGCGCCAGCACGACCTTGTCGGGGTAGTCGGGCAGCAGGATCATGTCGCGCCACCCAGAGTTGGGGGTCAAGAGGTGTGCGGATAACTGAGCGGGGTTCAGGGCTTCTGGGATTCCTGCCCCCAGAGCCGGTGCGCGCCCCATGCGAGCAGCATCAGTACTGTAAGAACGCCGAGCAGCACTTGCATCGGCGCCTGCCACTGTGGCTCGACGACGTAGTCGTTCTCGATGTGAACCACGCCACTCATACCTGCACTGTCACTGATCCATTCGAATCTGAGGTCTATCGGGGCTGTGCCCTTGAGATTGAGGACGAGCGAGACGTTGAACACGCCGGGCCCGACAGAGTCTGCTGCGTTCACGATGACCTCGTCCGAGCAGCCGGAGCCCGAGCACAGCATCCCGGCTGCGAGGTCAGCACCGGTGTTCTGCAATGTGGCGATGATAGTGATCTCGTTGCCCTCGATCGGGTCGCCCACCATAATGTGCTGGAGGACGGAGATGTAGACGCCCCGCGCAGGAGAGACGGCCAGACCGAAGGATATCTCCTCCATGTTTCCCGCCGTGTCCCATGCCAGGATGTGGATCAGGTGAATCCCCGGCTCGGTGATCGGCAGTGGCAGCTTCTCGACTTCGGCCCACATTGCTCCCTCTGCGATAGCCGTACCATTCACCCTGACTTCCCAGACCACATCGACTATCGCATCGAGATCGTCGAAGGAATCAGTCAGAGAGAGAATCATCGAATCACCGGCGCGCGCGGGGCTCTCGGGGGAGATCGGAGTGCCATTGGCGATGATGTCCGGGATTATGGTCGGCCCCAGCCCGTCGGAGATGACGAATACCCAGTCGTGAGTCACCGTGTTCCAGGCGTCGTCAGTGACCATCAGGGAGAGGTTGTACTCGCTCGACTCCTTCGCTTCGTGTCGCTCGGTGACATTGAGGTGCATGCCGTTCACCTCGCCGCTCTGAGAGAAGCGGTCCGTGAACTGCAGCAGGTCATTGCCCGAGTGCCTCCAGCCCTCGGACTTGTCTGAGGTGACTTCGATGGCAACTGGCAGGCCGCCGACGTCGGAGGCGCTGAAGGTGAAGTCGATGTAGATGCCAGAGGGCACCTCGAGATGGGTGCTGCCGGCGTCGAGCCCGGTGGAGTTTTCGTCCCCAAGCAGCTCGAACGTGGCCTCCCAAGTCGGATCTAGCCCGTCGATGACGATGTTCTCGGTCGCAGTGCCGGAAGCCGAGAACGAGTCTAGGCAGTGCAGGTTTACGGTCGCTACCTCGCCGTCGGAGTAGTTGAGTTCGGAGGCGGTGAATACCAGGTTCTCGTGCTGAGTCTCGAACACCTTCGTCCCATTCCGATGCACCGTCCACCACAGTTGCGTATCGTCGAGTACGCTGTCGGTGCACTGGCCGGAGTAGGCGGTCTGCAGAGCCAGCGGTATCACAGAGCCGCCGGTCTCCCTGGTGAAGAACGCGTTGGGAGGCTGGTTCTTCCCCAGCGTGATTCGGATGTCGGATGCGACGGGAGCCTGATGGCGGAACACGGTGAAGTTGTTCGGTTCCCCCTCGATGATCTCGAGCATTGCGCTGTAGCGGAACTCCCAGAAGCCGGGCAGGGTAACACGGAGTGGAATCTCCTCGATGACTCCCCCGACTCGAGGTATGTCGAGTATTCTGGTGGAACGGCCGTCGGTGGTGCCGATGAGGCTCGCGTCCTCGATCCAACCCCAACTGCCGTTGCTGTCGACCGAACCGTTGGCCGGCGGGATGACGGTGATGTCGGTCCCCTTGACAGAGTGCATCGAGGAGTAGTCGATGAGGCAGCACCCTGAATCCTCCGAGTCAGTCAGGTTGCGAGCATTCTCCACCAGAGTGACGAAATCAGCGATCTCGGGAATGCTCAGCCAACCATCTCCGTCACCCAGATGCTGATCGATCTGGGCACGCACCCCCAACTCGCGATCGGGTAGCAGGTCGGTGCCATAGTCGTCGCGAATCGAGATGCTCGCATACCACGTTGCAGTAATGTTCGACGAGGGGGCGATGGTGCCCGAGATGTCCAGATATGAATCGCCCATGATGTCGTCATCCTGCGGCGGCAGCTGGTCGGGCCACACCCAAGTGGGCTCCTCGGGATCCTCTGCGATATCCATAACCCGCGGGAGATGATCAGAAGCTTTTTTTGTGTCTTCTGAATTCAGATTGTAAAAGGATAAATCCTCTTCAGACATTGCCAGTGTGTTCAGCACAAAATGCTTAACCGGTTCTAAAACTGAG
>Ga0207963_1000406_pt1 | contig 22723 bp, 24 predicted proteins | sample Knorr_S15_td_NAD_FD_185604 | JGI IMG/M metagenome (GOLD analysis project Ga0207963, IMG submission 185604) | Marine microbial communities from Southern Atlantic Ocean transect - Knorr_S15_td_NADW_ad_2500m_LV_A (SPAdes) (version 2) | ecosystem: Environmental > Aquatic > Marine > Oceanic | place...
CGAGAGGCGGCGTCTAGCTCAAGTCCCCGACTGCGGCTAGCGAAGCGCGGAAACGATGTCGATGTCCCGCACGTCGCAGATCGCGTTGTATCCGATTCTCTGGTAGATCGCGTTCGGCGTCGGGTTCCCGAGGTCCGTGTACAGCACGCAGAAGGTCATTCCAGAGTCGAGCATACGCTGGCTCAGCCGTGCGACGAGCGCCGAAGCGTACCCGCCGACCACGCAGCTCCGGGGGAGTGTACACGTAGCCGATGCGGCATCCGTTCGGGGTCGCGCCCTGCGCGACGGCCATCGAGGCCGGGCTCTCGTCCTGCCAGATGTGGAGGTCTTGCCGCTCAATCATTCGGTTGACCTGCTCCCGCGCGAGCAGGAAGGCATGCCCGGCATCACGTGCAAAGCCCGTCCCCCAATCCGTGAGCAACTCGAGATCGTCCATCGTAGCGAGTCGCATGGCACCCGGAACCGGCCTCACCGGCTCGACTTGATCCAGCCGGTAGATGCGCTGCTGCATGCCGGTCTCCCAACCACCGCCCTTCAGCGCGGTCCACGCCGACGCTACGGCCACCGCGGAGTCGGCCGGTCCGAGCACGGCGGGGATCTCATCGTACAGCTCGGCCACAGGTCCCACGATATCCGGCGCTGCCTCCGGCGGCATGGACGTGATCAGCACTTTGTGGGGCGGTGTGCGGATCACACATCCCACGAGGTCTCCGTCCTGCTCGACCGTGCCGAAGAGCACGTCGGCGCCGGTGGCGCCCGCGTCCCTGCGTACGTAGGCAAGACTCAAGTGGAGGTTGTGCTCCGCCTCACTGGCAAGCAGCCACGACTCCGCCCGCTGCAGGAAGTCTCCCGGACCCGCATGGCGGACCAGCTCGTAGGTCACCCATCACCGCGCGTGCAGCGGTGGTGCCGACCGCGGGTCAGGCGCCGACGCCGGCACAACGCACCGTTAGTAGGTACCCCTGCCTCCTCGTAGTCTCGCTGCTCAGCAAGAGTCGCCCATCGTCCCGAAAGGCGATCGCCTCGCCCTGCCTCTGCAAGTCACCGAGGAAACAGGCTTCCGCCACCTGCTCCGTCCGTTCCGAGATCGGCCAGCGGAAGAAGTAGATATCCGAGTAGGTGCGCACCGCGAGTACGTCCCCGCTCGAATTGAGGGAGGCACCGGTCGTTTGGTTGCGCCACGAGGTCAGCTCGATCGGCAGTGAGCGGCCGGGTACGAGCGTGAACGGCTCACCCGCCGCGCCCGCGGAGGCCACGTCCTCCGCCGAGATCTGGAAGAGCCAGGGCGTGCCGCTTCGCTCCTTGGTAACAACGATAAGGCCCCCGCTAGGCGTCATCGCTAGAGATTCCACATCGTGCGGGCCGTCTGGATAGGTGAACGTCACGGACCCAATCGCAGCCACCTCGGCATCTCCCGCCGCGGGGTCCGGCTCCTCGATGATGTAGATCGTCACAGACTCGCGCGCGAATGCTATGTTGTTGTCGCCGACGTCCGCCATGTAGAGGCAAGACGATTCGCTCGGGCCCGGGCAGGGTCCCAACTCCATCGCCTCCCAGTCGCGCGCGCGCGCGCCCTCGACATCGAAGGTTGCCAAGAGCTTGGCGTTCGAGTCGAGCGCGTAGAAGCGTGGCCGGTCGCCCGAGTCGTTGTGCGTCCAAATGACGCCGGGGTGGCTCCGGCTGATCCCAAGTCCGGATGATTCTCGGAGCTCGCTCGGCATGGGACCCATCTCGACGGTGTCCGTCGGCGCGTACTGGCTGCGCTCGGCCAAGCGCACCTCCTGCGCACGATCCTCCTGCACGTCCTCGACCCACACCGCTCCCATGGCGAAGGAACCGAGCAGCACGAAGCCGGCGAGAAGGAACTGGAAGGGTCTCTTCATGTCATGGGCCCTCGGTGACCTCGACCTCTTGCGCGGCTAGCACAGACGCCATGAGCCCAAGCGCGCTGATCACGTCGTCCCGACTCACGTCGCGGTGCGTCACTGCCCGCAGCCCGCGCTCACCGTTGGGAAGTATATGGACACCCCGTTCGTGGCACCGCGTTGCAAACAGCCCAGCGTCCATCACCGTGATCTCGAAGCGCACGATGTTGGACTGCACCGAATCGAGGTCGACGCTCATGCCGTCCATGCCGGCGAGCCTCTCGGCGAGCAATCTGGCGTGCTCGACGTCCTGGGCCAGGTCCTGCCGGTGGTGCTCGAGGGCATAAAGCGCGCCCGCGGCGATGATGCCCGCCTGCCGAAACCCGCCACCGAACTGCTGTTTGAAGCGCCGAGCGCGTGTGATCAAGGCCTTCGGGCCCGCGAGCGCCGAGCCTACCGGCGCGCCGAGTGCCTTACTGAAGCACACGTTCACTGTATCGAAGGGCGCCGCGTAGTCTCGCTCAGGAACACTCGACGCCGCCGTCGCGTGCCATAGACGCGCCCCGTCCAAGTGGGTCGCGAGAGAGTGCCGCCGAGCAGCTTCACAGACCGCCTGCACATCTGCAAGCGGCCACACCGCACCGCCACCTCCATTGTGCGTATTCTCCACGCACAACAGGCTCGCGTGCGGGCTGAGCGTCGACGGATTGAACGGATGGTCCGGCTGCAAGGACGTGTCTACGTCGTCGGCGCCGAAGATGCCACCGCTGCCCACGAGCGGTTTCATCGTCACCCCGCTGAGTGCCGCCGCGGCGCCGCCTTCCGCGCGGATGATGTGCGCGGCTCGGTCGATGAGAACCAGATCGCCGGGTTCGGTGTGCGTGCGGATCGCGATCTGGTTCGACATGCTGCCAGTCGGCACGAAGACCGCGTCCTCTTTGCCCAGAAGCTCGGCGGTTCGCGCCTCCAAGGCGCGGACTGTGGGGTCGTCTCCGTACACGTCGTCACCCACTTCGGCCGTCGCCATCACGGCGCGCATGGCGTCGGTCGGCTTCGTGACGGTATCGCTTCGCAGGTCGATCATGCCGGGTCACTCAAGGTCGGGTCCGCAGCGGGACGAGTAGCATCCCTAGACGCTCCGCCAGCCGCAAGGTTTGTGCCTTGACGTGGCTCGTTCTCCGGCCAACATGAGAGTCGCACGTACCCACCAGGAGCCCAATGTGACCCATAGACTCGCTCGCGCCGCGTGCTCACTCGCCATGCTTCCCCTGCTCCTGGCTTCGTGCGGAGGAGACGCCGACAACGCCGAGCCGCGCCCGACCGCTAACCCGTTGCTCCGGCCTGACCGCTTCGCGGAGACCGCGCCAGCTACGTTCCGGGTGCATATCGAGACGAGCGCCGGTGATGTGGTCCTCGAACTTCATCGTGACTGGGCTCCGCTTGGTGTCGATCGCTTCTACAACCTCGCCAAGAACGGCTTTTATGATGACTCGAGGGTCTACCGGGTCATGGACGGCTTCATGGCGCAGTTCGGTATCCCCGCGGATCCCTACGTCGCCCAGGCTTGGAAATCCCAGTTCATCGTGGACGACCCAGTCGTTCAGACCAACAGTCGGGGCCGGGTCAGCTTCGCGAAGGGCGGGTTGCACACTCGTACGACCGAGATCTTCGTCAACTACCGGGACAATGCGGGACTCGACGAAGAAGGCTTCACTCCCATCGGTGAGGTGATCGAGGGCATGGACGTGGTCGACGCCTTCTACGCCGAATACGGTGACGGCCCACCCAGGGGCTCGGGTCCGTACGCGGCGATGGCGCAGGCGCGCGGCAACGAATACCTGGACGCCGAATTCGGGGAGCTGACCAAGATCATCCGCGTGACGATCGAGGAAGGGGCCTAACTAGCGGCCGGAAGTGCCTACCACGAACTCCACGATATCGGCACGCCAGTCCTCGGGGTCTCCGTTCGCACCGTGCGGAACGGAAACAATCTCCAGCCATAGCGGCGTCACCTGGATCAGGACTACGCTCTCGTCCCGATCCGGGTAGAACGGAGTCCATGACTCCTTCCAGTGCCGTGCCTTTTGTGCTGGCTCGTCGACTAGTCTCGCGCTGCCGACGAGCGTCACGTAGCCCGGCCCGTCGGCATCCAGGTAATAAAGGGCTACCTGCGGCTCCGCGCGGATTTGTCTCACCTTCCGGCTGCTTGGATTCGTAGCGAGCCACACGACCATGTCCTCGCCGGGAGCCTCCGCGTCCATGGCTCGCACGGCCGGCCGGCCTCGTGCGTCGACCGTAGCAAGCGCGACATAGGGCGCAGCGCTCATGATGTCCCTCGACGCGGACAAAAGCTCCGCCCTGCCCAGCGTCTGAGCCCCTGAAGAGCCCGGCGCCCACAAACCACAGGCGAGCAAGAAGCCCGCAAGGCCGATCCCGTGCCGCGTGGCCACCCAGCTCACCCCGCGGCCGCTACACCCATGGGTACACGACCGTTAACTAGCGCGTTGAAGAACAGCTTGAACGTGCCGTGGGTCTGCGCCCGATGCTGCGCCCGAAACCCGATCAGCAATACCGTGCCTTCACCGTGCTCCACCGATACCACGGCCGCCTTGTTGGCGATGGCTTCCTCGCCGAGCAACCAACCGCTCTGCAGGATGTCCCGATCGATGTATGTGACAATCCGGCGAACGTCTGCGCTTCTCGCCCCTGAGACCGTCTCGTAGACCTGACCGCCGGCCAGGAAGGTGGCAAGCGCGTCCTCGGGCATGCCGTAGGCGAAGCGGCTCGACAGATCGACGTCGACCTTGAGCGTCGAGCCAGGAGCCCAGAAGTCATTGCCTCGCATCCCCGCAACCGCATTGCGGATAGGCAGCCCGAACTCGTCGATGGGCAGATCACCCGCCTGTGCAAACGTGATCAGTGTGCCGCCGTTCTCCACGAAGGCCTCTAGAGCGTCAATGCCCGCCTGCCCAAATCCACTGCGGTATTCGGGTGGTGTTTGGTTGGGATTGCCACCTCGGCCACCTCGGCCATCACCACCCTCTCGGATGCCGGTCATCATGCCCTTGCTATCGGCGGGTAAGATGATGACGTCCCACTTCTCGTGTAGGTCACCTTCCAGGATGTGGTGATCGAAGAGGCTCGTGTACTCGAACTCGAAGTCCTCGAGCAGCAAACGAGTCCACCCTTCGTCCATGTTTCCACCGTAATAGCGCTGATACATACCAATGCGCTGCCGGCTCAAGGGATGGCTCACGCTGGATGCGTCGCTATTGAGCGATCCAAAATCCACGCCAGTCTCGGTGGCGATCTCACGAAGCGTAGCAGCCGCCGTGCCGGCGCCTACGATGAAGTCGCCCGCTTTCACACCTGGTGCGTCGGAATCCACTCGTCGCACCGTCGCTCCCGCATCAAACAGTAGGTTAACGGCCGTAAAGGCGTCGTTGAGAGCGCCGTCGATCACGTACCCGTTCTGACCTTGAGCAACGGCGCCTCGCGGCTCGATGAGCTCATCGACGATCATGAGGGGCGCCTTGATCGCGGTTTCCACCGGATCGACTTTGACACCCATAAACTCGGCAATCACGTCCCCCGACATATCGTAAGGACGGATGGGGTCGCCATCCCGATCGCGCGTGTAGCTGTTGTCAGGATAGTAGGTCTGGCCCAACAACCATCGAATCAGGCCACGCTTGGGCTGGGCCATTGACACGACATACGACCCGGCATCGTAGACCCGTCCTTCGTGCGTGAAGCCCGCATCCGTACGCTCGACCGTGATGCCCTGCAGGAGCAGTTTGTTCACCATCTTCATCATGGTGAGCGGGTCGTGCTGATCGGCGGAAATCACGAAAGCCTTGCTGTCGTCCTCCATTCCTCTGCGTGTCTGCCGGCTCGCCTTATTGTACGCGTTTCGCAAGACCGTTTCGCGGTTCTTAGCCGCCAATTCCAGCGGCGAAAAGGTTGCGAGGATCTGGCGGTCCACAATGTCGCGCACGCGCCACCAGCCTCCGGGCCAGGGGCTCGGGAACGTGGTCTGCTCCGCGTACTCGGGCAGCTGGCGCGATCCACCCAGCTGATCCGGGTGCACGTAGAGAGGCGTCGCTAATCGCGCACTCGCCGATTCGGTGAGCATACCCGCGATGTTGTGAAAGGGCGTGATCCAGTGGAAGCCGAAGTGTCCCCAACCGGAGTAGATCGCCGCACCGATGGCACCGTCGAGCTCGGCTTCGTCCATCTTATACGCCATGTGCGCGCCGTACCAAGTCATCTCACGCCATACCAGCGGATCGCCACCGGGCCGAATCGGCTCGGCGTAGGGAGGCAAGTAGATACGCGCGGTATAGGGGCCCATCTGGTGGTGATCGATGTACGCTTGCGGGACCCACTCCCGGAACAGAATCTCAGCGCCATACCACGACTCGATCGTGGCCTGCATGAACGCGTCACGGTTGTTGTCGTGGCCGATGAAATGATGGTAGAGCTCCGGTGGACCCGACCCTTCGTATTCGGTGCCGACCCAACGGTTGTACCAATCGGTCACGATGATATTGCCGTCGGGATTGAACGCGGGGATCAGGATCGAGACGGTGTTGTCGAGGATTTCATTGATCCCGTCGTCATTTCTGGTTGCGAAGTCGTACATGATCTCCGCGGCGGATTGACTCGCAGCGACTTCGGTCGAGTGCAGCCCATACGACTGGACGAAGACGACTTTGCTGTTTTCGATCGCGTTGTCGACCTCAGCCTCGGAGTGCCCTCGCGGGTCCTGGAGGATCGCGTTCATGCGCTTGATCTCGTCGAGATTCGCCAGGTTCTCGGGCGAGGACACGAAGATCGACAAGAACGGGTTCCCCAACGTGCTCGGGCCCATATGCACGACTTGCACGCGGTCGCTACGCTCCCCGATCATGTCGTAGTACTCGACCAGCTTGTCCCAGCGAGCGAGCTGTCGGTCCGCGCCCATCTGATGACCGAAGAACTGCTCCGGTGACGGGATCTGTTGTGCTGCGGTCCACGCCGGAACGCACAACGTCAGCGTGAGCAGGAGCAGGACAGGGCGACGGGGAAGGTGATACGCTTTCATGGGACTCTCTCAGCGCAAAGCGAGGGCCGCTTTGATCAGTTAACAGGTGTTTACGTGATGGGGCGGGACGCCCCCCGACCACTCACACTAGACCGAGGGCTTCGAGCCCGGCAAGGGATCAGGTCCAGCTCGAACTCTCGCACGAGCTCAGCTCTTCTTCTTCCCGATACCTCAAGCGACCTCGTACTGCTCGATGAAGGTGTCCATGGGAAGCGATGCGATGGCTTCACCGATCACCTCGAGCGGCAGGTTTTCGAGCCTCTTGAAGCGAACGCACGACTGCCCCACGTCGTATCGCTTTCCGGGGGCCTTGTACGCCTTCTCGAAGGCGGCACGCCTCCCTTGCTCGGTGTAGATACGGACAGGTACACGGCCATGTGGTTCTTCTGCGATGCCAGCGCCGCGTACATCAACGGCTGCTTGTTATAGGTCTCGGGATATGTGGACAGCGGTACTTGATAGGTGATCATGCCCCAGTTCATCGCCTCTTCGTATCCGTCGGGCAGATTCTCGACTATGACGCGCCGCACGGCGGAGATCGCTTCGCGGCGGTCCCTCGGGAGCTCAGCCAAATAGCCGTCCACTGTCTTCGCTTCGGAACGCATGGTTCCTCCTGGGTCGTGCGAATTAACCGCACGCAGCGCAGTCAGGTGTCTCGGGAAACACGAAGAGACGCTCGAAAGGAATATGGCTCCCGCAGGCGGTGCACACCCCATAAGCGCCGGCTTCCATCTTCTTCAGTGCCTCGAGCAAGAGCGCGAGACTGATCTGCTCACGTTGGTGCAGATTTCTCGTCAGCCCCTGATTCTGCAACAAATCGATACGTGAGAGGCGACCCACTGCGGTCTGGTCCAGTTCCACAGGACGCAGCGCCTCGTTCGTGACACGCATGCTGCGCTGTAGCTTCGCCAGCTGGCGGTCGAGCTCGTCGCGCAGCGCACCGAGCTGTCCGTCGGTGAGGTGCGTCGGAGAATCGACGCTCACGAACCCGAAGCCCTCAGTTGCTGCATGAGACGCGCATTGCCTTCGACATCGAGGAACGTGTCCCACTCGAGAAAATATCCCTCCGGATCGTAGCCGACGAAGACACGAACCCGTCCGCTCTCATCGGTGAACTCGCTCGTGCGCAATTCGATCCCCTGCGCCTTGGCACGCTCGAACCACGTCTCGACGTGGGACGTGAAGAATGAAACCGTTACGCCTTTTTCTTCCGTAGCCTGGTGAAGACCGCGCGTGCCGTCGACGAGCCCGATGTAGCCGGTGCCCGATGCCGGATAAACCTTCGCCCATCCCTGGTCCACGATGACTTCCTCACCAAGCAGCTGCTCGTAGAACGCGCTGGCACCGGGGATGTCGGCGTAGTAGAGCCAGAACACGGTGGCGCGCACTTCCAGATCCGATGGGCGATCGCCACCGGCGGGGCCAAGCGCAGAGAATTGCGCCATGCGCGGCAGGAGTTGAGTATTCTCCGCGTGAACGTTGAAGCGCTCGACCTCGATCAAGTACCCCTCGGGGTCGATGGCGACAAAACCGTCGTGGGGCTGCGCCTCACGGTAGTTGAAGTTGCCGCGCATGGGGACGCCTTTCGACTGCAAGTAGTCGTACCACCCTTCCACCTGCTCCGTCACCAGGGCTAGTGTGACGCTCTTGGGCTCGTCGCTCGAGTGCATGCCTCTCGCCTCGTCGACCAGGGTGAGGTATGACGCTGCGGCCACACGCATGATCTTGGCGAATCCGTAGTCAGCCGCGGTCTCGAAGCCCATGACGTCGGTGTAAAACCTCCACGCACTCTCAACGTCCTCGTAGTAGTAGAACGCGTTGGTCGCAAGAATGTCCGGCACCATCTGCTCGGCTTGGGGAACGCTTTCCGAATCTCGCGCTGCGTCGCCGGGGCTACACGCCAGGGCGTAGAGCGCCAAGCCCACTCCGGTGCGGCGGATCCTGGCTCGCATCGTCGATCTCCCGCTCGAGAATCGTCAGATCGTCAGAAAGGGGCAGCCTACGTCGTCCGTCACCCGAGCGAAACCACCCGGCTGCGCACATCGGAGATGTCCGAAGCCGTCACGCGGCAGCAGCCTCCCACGAGGCTGGCGCCTGCTTCCACCCACTCGGCTGCGACGTCGCCCCAGGTGGCCCCCGTCTCCGCACCGGCCGAGTCCCCGCTCCAACTCTTCGACACCGCATCGTACGTTTCGCCCGAATTCGGATAGACCACCACCGACAAGTCTGTATGTGCACGGATCTCGGAGATCAGCTCCGGCATGAAGCGCGGTGGTGTGCAGTTCACTCCAACCGCGGCGATGCGCTCCACGTCAGCACAAGCGGCCAGGGCATCCCGGATCGGCGTCCCGTCGTTGAGGTGGGTTCCGTCTCGACAGCTGAAGCTGAGCCACGCCCAAACGTCGGGAGTGTCATCGAGGATCTGTACGATCACCTCGGTCTCGATCAATGAAGGAATCGTTTCGAAAGCGACCACGTCAGCCGCCGAGGAAGCCATGACGCCGAGACGGTCGAGGTGGAAGTGCTCGAGCACGTCGCGCCCCACGCTGTAGCGCCCATCATACTCAGACCCATCCGCAAGAAACGCCCCGTAGGGCCCGAGGCTGGCGGCGACCAGTGGCCGAAGTCGAAGCACCCGGTTCTCGGGCAGGGCCCAAAAGTCGTCAACCGCGCGTGTGGCCAACGAGACGGACTCGAGCATGAGCCGCTCGGCCTCGTCCCGACCCACTCCGATCTTCTCGAACCCCTCGAAACTTGCTTGGTACGTCGCGGTCGCGATGCAGTCCGCGCCCGCCTCCAAAAAGGAGCGGTGCACGTCCGTCAGCGCGTCTGGGTCGTCCAAAAGCAGTTTCGCCGACCAGAGTGCAGAGTCGAGCGGTGCGCCCCAGCGTTCCAACTCCGTCGCGAAGCCGCCGTCCAGCACCACCACTCGCTGGTGATCGAAGAACGGCTGAAAGGGGTTCGCAGGTGAGCTCACGCTACCTCCCGGCAAAGCTGAGTCCCAGCTCCCGATACCGCGTCAGTCCGTTGCGCGCGTGCAGCTTGAGTTTCCTGTCCTCTTCGTCGGCGATAATCCGCTCGAAGACGGGCAGTACACGCGCGTCGAGCGTCTGCACCGCGAGCATCACGGTCGCCATGCGTCGAACCTTGATGCTCTCATCCAGTTCGATGCGCTCGATGAGCAGCGGCACGATATCGATCGGGTTTCCGCCCAGCTTGCAGGTATCGCACGAAATGGAGTGCACCGCCCACAGCCGGACCTGGCTCTTGGGGTCACGAAGAAGGGGCAGCAGCGCTTCTAAGGACTTCGCGTCAGCGTGGTGGTCGAGATACATCGCGCTCCACTTTCGGACCAGCCAGTTACCGTGCCCGAGTCCCTCCCGGATGGCAGGCACCGCCTCGCCACCGTAATAGCGGTCCAGCTCGAAATAGGCGGGGACACGTGTCTCCGAGTCGGCCAAGGCGTCGACCAACTCCTCGGCACTACGACCTGTTCGTTCGATTTCCATCTCGATTCTTCCGGCCCGTCGGCCCGCTTGGAGCACGAGACCCCCGAAATCCAAGAAGGCCTCGCGCTCTCTCCATACATCGAGGACCGTCCGCACGCGTTAGCGGGAACGAGTACCATCGATGGAGTGAGCGCGGGGCCTTTACCCCGCGACACAGTTGTGACCACACAGTGCCCTTGAGCGGCGGCCAGGTCAACCGCCCACAACACCGGCCGCCGCTTCCCAGCACCGAGAATTAGGACTCGAGCAGCGTCACCAGCTCCCCGAGCTCCTCGTCCCAACCGCCGTCGTTCTGCCGGTGGTGGAGATCCGTGAGGAAGCCCGACTCGCGTAGGTACAGGGTCGTTCCACCGCCCTCGTGCTCCGTCAGGTTCCACTCGACCCTCGTCGCCGGGGCGTCATCGAACGCCACGTCCGATTCGTGTATCCAACTCCATACCAGCCGGCGCGGAGCCTCGACCTCATCGACGCGCATCTCGTAGCGCCCATGCTTCTCCCAAGTCATGGCTCCATGCCCGCCCACTCTGAGGTCGAGCTCGGCCTCGTCACCGAACCACATGGCGAGCTCGGCTGGGTCCGTAATCGCCTTCCACACTCTCTCTCTGGACGCTTCGAAGTGCAGCGTCTTTTCAACTACCCTCTCGGTCATCGTCTTCTCCGTCTTCGTTTCGATCTGCATCTCCGTCGCCATTTTCGTCTCCGTCGAGGTGGATTCGCAGCCGCTCGAGACGCTCATCCCACGCCGCGGTATACGGCGCGAGCCAATCGTCAACCTCGCGTAGAGGCCCAGCTTCGAGCTCATGAAGCCTCTCGCGGCCCTGCACGCGTCTCCGGATGAGACCGGCCTTCTCGAGCACGTCGAGATGCTTGGTCACGGCCTGCCGGCTGATCGGGAGGACCGCGGCCAAAGAAGACACCGAGAGTGCCCCCTCGCCGCGAAGGCGTCCGAGGATCAGGCGCCGGGTGGGATCGGCTACTGCTGCGAATACGTCTAACATGTCTCCATTATATGCAACCTTACAGTTGCATGTCAAGCGTGCAGCTCTCAGGCCTCAGAACATCCAACCTGGTGACCTCGGGGGTGGCCGGAGTAACGCGGGCGCGACGGATTGCCGGAAACCGATGGGGCTCTCAGATTCAGCGCATGTCCTCACGAGTTGTAACAGCAGCACTCTCGACGGTGCTGCTCGCGAGTTGTATCGGAGAAGAGTGGCCGGCTCCACCGCCCGTAGACGGCACTGTGTTCGAGGCAGATTACGCGGAGTGGCGCGACCGTCGCGAGGGCCGCATGGTCACGCCGCCAGGCGGTCCCTTGCTCTGGATCGGGCTGTGGGAGTTGGAGCAGGGACCAACGCCGTTCGGGTCCGACGAGGACTTGAGCATCTCGCTGCCTTCCGCCGACTCCCCGCCGCTCGCCGGAACGTTGCATCGCTCGGGTCAGGAGGTCCGGCTCGAGCCAGCCGCCGACGCCGAATTGCGCATCGTCGACGGCGACGCGATCACGGACATGATCGTGCTCGAAAACGACCGCTCCGGGAATACGACCTACGTGGAGCTCGGCTCGTTGGGCATGCGTGTCCACAGTGAGCCGGGCACCGACCGACTCTGGCTGCGTGCGTGGGACACCGACCTCCCGGTGAGGGACACGTTCTCGTTGCCCGAGTCATTCCCCGTCAGTACTGACTGGCGCATCGCGGCTCGCTTCGAGGCCTACGATGAGCCGATCACGTTGACGGTGCCCGACGTCACCGCCGGAACGATCGAGTACCGTGCACCCGGAGAGCTCGTCTTCCAGATCGACGGAACGGAGCACTCACTCATTGCTACGGCGAGCGAGACCGCCTCGAGCTTCTTCATCATGATGTGGGATTCAACCGCCACGACCGAAACGTATCAGGCGGGACGGTACATGCGCGTCGAGATGCCCGACGAAGACGGGTGGACCACGATCGACTTCAACCGCGCTTACAACGCGCCTTGTGTCTTTACCCCGTTCTCCGTCTGCGCTCTGCCGCCCCGGGCGAACTGGTTGCAACTACCGGTGACAGCGGGCGAGAAGAGGCCGGCCGTACCGGTCTACTAGGGGGCGGCCGGCCGCAACCTCGGGGCTGCTGAGCAACACACGTACCTGCCGTCCTCCCCCCCGATGGTATGCCGCTGAGCGACGTGAGCCGTTGTCGCGGCGTCTCGCGCCCTGAAGGTCTATCTCTGACCCGCCGGCCGACGGCTACCGCGAGATGCCGAGACCGTCGATGTGCATGTTGGGGATCACATGGTTCACCCGTACGCCCCAGATCCCGTCCGTGCGGCCCGCCATGCCCGTGTTCTCGACCGTGTGCACCACGGTGCCGTTCACGACGAACTCCGTCTCGTCACTGCCGACGCGTACTTCGAGCTGGTTCACGGAGCGGCCTTCCGAGTTCGGCGTCTGGACCGCATCGTGCGGCGTGCGCGCCTGAATATCGTGCACGCTGTCTCCGGCCCGATGCTTGACGATATACGTGCCGTTTTGCGCGATCAGGAAGTACATGTAGTTCTGCCCGGCCGCGTCGAGGGAGCCTCCGCCATAGATCAAGCCGTAGTAATTCGCATGGCTACTTGGCTCGCCCATTACGAACCTGCCCGACAGAGTAAACGGCCGCGACGCGGTGTCGGCGTCTTTCCAGAGCACCACGGCGGGGCCCGTGTTGACATGGAACCCGTCGCCCATGACCCTGACGCCCACCTCAGGGACGTCGTCCGGGTCGGCGGCATTCGTGCTGCGGTCGACCCTCATCTGCATGCCTTCCGGCACCTGAGCCGTTAGGGGCGTTGCGATCAACAGAGCGAACAAGGCGACTGTAGTTCTGCGGAGCATATGGCCTCCTGTATTCCTGAAGCGGGGTGACAGTATAGTGCGATTCGACCAAACGGGCATCAGTTGCGTCGAAGATGTCGGCCACGGATGCTCCGGGGTCAGGCCGATAGTCTCCGCCTCGGACGGGTCAATCGCAAGATCGCCATTTCGATCCGCGGTCACGGCGGGCCGGGGGCGCGAACGGCTACGGTCCTCCACCGTGCCCATACTGCACGGGGGCCCGCGTCTAGGCGCCCGCGGCCCGCCGCACCTCGATTCGCCGTACCAGCAGGCCTTGCAGCGTTCCCACCAACCCCGTCGAGGCTAAGTACAACCCGAAACCCGCGGAAAACATCAGTGCCATGACTCCCGCGCTGATCACCGGCAGCGCAAGCGCCCAACCGCGTTGGGTCTCGGGTGCTGCGGCGACCGCACTCAAGCCCATGACGCTCATGGCGAGCACAGCGACTCCGACATCGGGTCGCGCCAGGTTGCCTACCCAGAGGAACACCTGCTTGGCACCGCTCTCAGCCAGTGCCGCCTGCACCGCCTTGAATAGACCCAAGAAGACCGGAGTCTGAGCCAGGCTACCCTTCAGCAGCCCGGCATCCATCGGGCTGACGCCCCGTCGCTCGTAGACCGCCATCGTCTCCTTCATGAGCCGCTGAGGATCCTTGGCCCAGCGCTCACGGACTCGATCCAGTTGCGGCCGGATGGCTCGCAGGCGGCGCGCGTGCGCCCGAGCCCTGACGGCTAGCGACACGGTGAGCGGCAGCAACACGATTCGCGCCAGCAGCGAAAACGTCACGATCGCGGAGGCGAGGTGCCCTCCGTAGAACTGCGTCAACCAGAAGAGTCCTACCTGGAAGACCTCCAAGAACCCACCCCACAGAGCCGCCATTCTGGGACCTCCTCGTCAATGATGATCAAGTACGGTCCTAGTCCGCGTCTCCTTCAAGCGCGCCCAGTGCCGCGCGCACCTCTTCGCCTCGCGGCGAGAGCCGGTATCCGACCTTCAGACTCTCCGTGAGCCCGAGTCCCTTGAGCTTTCGCACGTTGGTCTTGAAGCGAGGCTTCTCCATTCCGATATCCGAGGCAAGCTCCGCCGCGAGCGTAGCCGGTCTGCGCTCGATCATATCCATCGCCGCACGGGTCCAGGGCCCAACCGGGCTCGCCTGGTCCCAGCGCGCGAGTCGCTCGAGCATGCCGCGCAGCTCATCCGCATTCGGGAGAGCGGTGCGCAAGGCGGCACGCGGGTCGGGACCGGCGAATCGCACTTCCACCCGGTACACGCTGCCTTCCTTCTTCTTGGATAGGACGGCCACCAACTCATCGAGGTCGGCGAAACCGGCTGCACCAGCGTCGGCCTCGGTCAGGTCGGCCAGATCGACCGCATCCACCGCCTGGATGGCCAACTGCCCGACTGACGTGAGCAGCGTGCCTCCAGTCCGTACAGTGGGTCGCTTCCACCGCCGGAACGCGACCGTGATCTTGCCGTCGACAATCCCGCGCAAGATCTCTTGCTTGATCAGCACTCGACGTGTCCTGGGCGCCGGCTGCCCCTGACTTCAGGCCCGCGGGAGCTTGGCTAACGCTGCCTGTCGTAGATCGCGTGCGTGACCCGAGTGATCTTCCCGTTCTCGTCGAGCCGCACGTACTCGTTGCTGATGCTGTTGCCGTCGTCAGAGAGCGTGTTGATGATTACCTGATAGACTCGGCCATCCCGGCGATTGGAGATGCGGGTGGTCGTCTCGTTGACGATCTCGACCGCTGTCTCGGAGTTCTCCTGGCCGGCGACCGCCAGAAATTTTCCGTCGAACATCGTGGCGTAGCCCCATTCGTTGCTTTGACCACGAGCGTTCGTGGACGCGACCGTGATGCGCATGCCGGTGCCCATGTACGGCTCGTAGGTCATGATGTTGACCTGCGGCGGGGGAGCGTCGGACCTGAGCTTCCACACGCCGAAACGTGGATTGTCCTGAGCGGCTGCTTCGGCAGAGACGAGCACTACGGCCGCGAGCGCCGCGAGGCTGAGCGTGAGGGTCCGTTTGAGCATCGTTGAGACTCCTGTCAGTGGTGTGTCGGCACACGAGCGCCCGGGAGCACGAAATCCAGACCGACCATCATGCGGGTCCGAGCCCGAGTACGCGAGCCCCTCCCGAGCGGCCTTCTAGAACCCGGCGGGATCGTCCAGTAGCAGGCCCATCTCCTCACCCGGCTTCAGTTGAGCGGACCGGGCGATCGCAACGGAGCCCGAAGCAAACGTCCCGCCGAGGAATCCGGTCACCATGATCACTTCGATGACTTCGACAAGAGATGCACCCGCTACTCCCAAGACACCGAGCATCGAGAAGATGATTGGAACCGCTGCGGAGCCCACGAGACCCCAGAGCACGACCCGCCCCAGCGAGAGATCGAATAAGCGTTTCCGCCCTTCCTTCAGCGAGAGCAAGGTGCCGAATCCGATCCCGGAAACGAAACCGTAGAGGCCCATGCCGTACGCCCAATCAAGAACGGGATTGGTCCAACGCCAAGCGTCTGGCTCCACGATCCCGATGATGAGGCCGATCCCGGCTCCGATACCGGCCCACATCGCACCCCAGGTAACACCAACTCCGGCCAGGCCTCGTAGCCTGCGCAGCAACTTTCCCATGCCCACCTCAAGTCATGGCGCGGGATCCACGAAGCTCGATCCACAAGCACTCGTCCACCCCCTCTCGCACGCTAGGACGTACAGAGCCGCCGTGTCCTGCTCCCGAACGGGCCCCTTGCTACCGCGCAACACGATCGGCAGATCGCTCGGCGCCAGACCGGCGCTCGCGAACGTCGTCGAACCCACCTCCAGCCGTGCCGCGTTGTCGCACGCTGCCGAGAAACCCAACGAGCAGCCGTAGCTCCACACGCCCAGCGCTTCCTCCTCGTCCCCCATCTGTACGACCAACAGAATCCCCAGTTGGTTGCACGACCAGCCGGACCCCCGCTCGCACAGATTCTGTTGCTGCACCGCCAAGTAGTCACACGCCCGCTGCGAACCCTCAGCGCATGTGGTCTGCCAGAACGGGACCCACTGACCCCGGTGACCGTCGCCGACACCGCCGGCGGCGGCGATACCCGCGAAGAGCAGGACCCACATCGCGACGGTGGCCAGCCTGCGTCGGCTCGCACTGAGCGCCGTACCCACTTTGGACAAATCCACCACTCGCAGCGGTCCCGTGGTGACCGATCGATCGAGGATCTGAATAAGCATGTTGAGGATCGGAACCGGCAGCAGCTTGTCGTAGAACGTCGGTGCGTCGACCAGCCTCAGGACGCCGAACATGGCGATCGTACCCATCCCGTAGAGCACGCCGAAGAAGACTCGTCCCGACTCCGTCCTCGGCGACGTCGACGGGTCCGTGAACAGCAGCGTCATCCCCACGAAGACCGCGATGGGGATGTAGGAGTCGAAGAAGAGGTAGGTGTCCGTCACCCCGAAGTACGCGAGTCCAAACAGGTACGTCGTCACGGCCGCGGACAGCGTCATCGTCGTAACGCCGAAGAGCAGCATCGCCGGCAGCGCCACCAGGAAGATCAGCAAATGCATATGCGGCGGATTGAACAGTGTCGTCGCAATCTCGATGCCGAGCGTGGTGTCCGTCGTGCCGGTCAGGATGAGCACGAGTGAGAACACCGCCAGTGGGAACGAGGAGGGGTTGAAGACGTGTGTGGAGCGTCCGCCCTTGTCCCAGCGGATGAACTCCTTGGCCAGGTACCCGAGGGCGATGATCGCGAACTGCCAGTGAAACCACTCGGGACGGAACAGCAGGAACAGGTTGATGCTGAGAATGATGGGCAGCGGCCCGAAGCCGAGCTCGAACTCGTTGCGTCGGGACCACGCCAACAAGCTGCTGAACGCGAAGGCGAAAACGAGCTGGGCGAAGATCAAAGAGTAGAACAGGCGGATACTCGGCACGTGATAGCCCCAGTAGGCATAGAGCACGAGTTGTGCGCTGGACTGCACGTAGTGAGGCTTCCGCGCAACGACACTCAACGCCAGCGTCCGCCCAGCGCCTCGCGCCCTCACGAACAGCGCAGCGGCCCAGATGAACAGCACGCCGGCTGCTCCTACCATCGCGCGCGTGATCGCAGGCTCTGGGCGCAGGACGCCTAGCACGACGAGGCCCAGCGCGAAGGCGGTGGGCAGCAGAAGGGCCCGGCCCGGCGCCAGCTGCTTCTCGTCCGACCTCAAAGCGTCATCCTGCGTGAGTCGTGTGTGTCAGAGATCTCTTCCTCCCCGCGACCAGGAACTCGAACGCCTAAACATCGAGCCGCCGACCTCTGCATCCGAGTGGGTTTCGAGGTCACGACCGTCGCTCAAGATACTGCTCAGCCAGCATCGACATTACCACGAGCGACTCGAAGCGGGCGCCTACCTTCAGACAGTCCCGGAGGAGTCCCTCTTCACGGAAACCCATCGATGAGTAGAGACGTCGCGCTCGATGATCGTCGACTTTGACGTCCAGCCAGAGTCGGTGCGCACCGAGTTCCTCGAACGCCCGGCAAATCAGCAAGGACCCGGCTTCACCCGCCTGAGACCGTGAACTTCTGCACCCGCCGACCCGTCGAGGCCTCACCCACATAGATATTTCCCTGCGAGTCCACACTCATACCGTGTGGTCGCAGGAACTGGCCGACCTGGCGGCCGCCTCGCCCGAATTCACCCACGACTTCCAAGTCGGAACGGCGAAGGACCCACACCTTGTGGTTGGTTCCGTCCGCGAGGTAGAGCCACTCCTGATCCGCATCTGGCGACAGCCCCACCACGAACGCAGAGCCCGATGCTCGCGTCTCAGGGGCGATGATCTTCTCGGTGACGAACTCGCCGCTCTGCTGGAAGACCTGAATGCGATTGCCACGGCGATCGGCTACGTAGATGAGTCCGTCGTGCGAGCCCATGAGGCCGTGCACGGTGGAAAACTGACGAGGCGGTTCGCTGGCCGCTTCACGATCGTACCGGTAGTCGTCGTCCGGTATTTCTCCGTAGGCGCCCCAATGGCGTAGGTAGGCACCTGTCTCCCCGTCGAAGACGACGACGCGGCGATTGCGGTACCCGTCGGCTACGAAGACCTCATTCGTCGAAGGATCGACCCAGATCCCGGCCGGACCTCCCAGAAGGCTCTCGTCGTTGCTGCCCGCGTTCACTTCGTACTCTCCGATCTGCATCACCAACTCTCCGCTACGCGTGAACTTCATCAGGCGGTGATGCCGGAACGTCCCAATCCAAACGAAGTCGTTGTGGTCGATGAACAGCCCGTGCGCGTTGCGCGGGAACTCGGAGATGTCCTGAGTCGACGGGTCACCCCACCCCTGGACCACGTTGCCCTCAGGATCGAACTCGATCACTACAGGCGCGGGCACGCAGCACGTACCCAGCGGTGGGTTCTGAACCACCGAGATCTCCTCGGGCGTGAGCGTCTCGGGCAGGTGAGTCACCCAGACATGATCCTGCGCGTCCACGAAGACCGCGGTGACAGAGCCCATGATCCACTTGTTGGGCATCTCGAGCGGCCACGAGGGGTCGACGGTGAACGTCGGGACGCCTCCGGCCGCACCAGCGACCTCGGTGTCACTTTCGTCTACTCCTGCGCACGAACTCAGGAACAGCGGTATTACCACGAGGAGGGCGAGGGCCCTAGGCAATCTTGGCATTCTTCACGTCTCCGTCAGCGATTTCGTGGATCGTACCTTCGGCCCCTTCGAGACTAATCGCAACCCGAACGGCGTAAGAGGCATCCAACTAGTGAGGCCAGGAGCACGACCACACGGGTTGGGGCGAATCGATGGATCAGGGGCGCGAAAAGGACGAGGGCTGGAACCGGAAACTAACCGAAAAAATACCCTTTAAAACATTGACTTTCATACATTGAAAGTATGGTACGATAATACGAGGTGGGCTCACGCAGTCCCGCCGTAGCGGTCGCGCAGGGTCCTTATCCCCTCCGGCCGTCCGATTACGGTGATCCGGTCGCCGTCGAGCAGCGCGGTGTCACCTCTCGGGATGACGAGCTCATCACTGCGGCGGATCATCGCGATCAACGTCCCATCGGGGAGCGACACCTCACGCAGCTGAAAACCGATGAGAGCGGAGCCTGGCTGATCTTTCCCGAGCACCATCACGAAGATGCGCTCGTTTCGGAACAACGCCTCTTTCAGCTGCTCGTCGCTCTCAGCCCCTAGCCATTCGGGCATGAAGCTGTCCTGATCCACGCGACGCGCGACTTGAGCCAGAATCCGGAGGTGCTGTCCCGGATCCGCCTCGGGACTCACCAGAAAGAACACGGCTCGAATCGTCTCCGCCGGCGCGCGCTCAACCCTACCCGGCTCGCTCACGAAGCGCACTCCCTTTGTCACTCTAGCCAGAAGGAGGTGGGAGCGGTCGAGCAACTCCGACCGCATATGCGGTAGTGCGACACCGTGCGAAACCGGGGTAGCCCCCGTGCGCGTGCCCAGGAGGAATGCCTCACACAGTTGGCTGGCGGTCACGGGCACGTCCAAAGCAAGCAGATCAGACGCCTGGTTCGCCAAGTCTTCAAAAGCGACGGGCCCCTCCAAGTCGAGCAGACGAGCATGCGTGAGCAGCCGATCGATCGGGTCGGCCTCGCGCGGCCCCCGTTCCTTCATGATCTCGCGAAGCTCCCGGTCCAGCCCCCCGTATCGCTGCCGTCCGAGTCGTTCGAAGACGTGGAAAATCGCGCCTTCTCGGTCGATCTTGTCGCGAGCGTAGTACGTGTACCACATCGCGCCGAAGACGATTAGTCCACCTGTGAAGAGCGTTGGCAGGATCCCCATGGTCACGATCATCCAGAAGGGACCGAGAATACCGAGGATCTGCACGGCAGGATACAAAGGAGAGCGGAAGCCAGGGTCGTACGACTCGATCCGACTCTCCCGCATTACGATCACTGCAAGGCAGGCGAGCGCGAACAATACCATCTGAAACGCGCTCGCGAGCTTCGCGATTCCCGTTGGGTCGAAGAGCGTGACCGAGAGCAGAATCATCGCCACGGTGACCGCTATGCCGACGGTTGGCGTTCCTCGCCCTCCGACGTGGCTGAACAGGACGGGCAAGAGCTTGTCTCTTCCCATCGCGAGCGGGTAGCGGGACGCGGCGAGGATCCCTGCATTTGCGACCGACGAGAACGCAAGTATCGCGGCCACCGTCATGATGGCCGCGCCCCACGGACCCACCAGAGCCTCGGCCACCGTGGCGACCGGCGTCAGAACTCCACCGCCCTGGCTCAGAGTCTCCACTCCTACGACCCCGACCATCACCGAAGTGCCTACGATGTAGATCGTGATGATGCTGCCAAAAGCGAGGAACATGCCCAGAGGCAAGTTGCGCTCTGGGTTTTTCACTTCCTCCGCGACACTGGCGACCTTAGTCAATCCCATGTAGCTGACGATGACTAGCCCGGCGGTGCTGACTATCCCTGCGCCGCCCGCCTCGAAAAAGCCGCTGAAGTTGCCCACCTCGACTTGAAGCACGCCAACGCCACAAAACCAGGCGAGCAGGATGAGGAGCCCAATCAGAAGCAGTAGCTGAAACGACCCACTCTTTTTGGCTCCGAAGTAGTTGACCCCACCGAAGAAGATCGCGAACCCCGCCGCGATCGGACCCATTTGCAGGCCCGGGAGGAAGAGTTTCAGGTACGCGCCGACTCCGATGAGTGCGAACGCACACTTCAGGATGACGGCAATCCAAGTTCCGAATCCGCCTATCGCCCCTACCAGCGGACCCATGCTCCGGTCCAGGAAATAGTAGATGCCACCAGCACGGGGCATCGCGGTCGCGAGCTCCACCATGCTGAAGAGCCCCGGAAGCAGGATCAGCGCCGCGAGCAGATACGAGAGAGGCATGGCCGGCCCAGCCCCGGCCGCTGCGAGCCCAGGCAGGAGAAAGAAGCCCGAGCTGAGCGTTGCGCCTGTGGCAATGGCGTAGACGTCCCACAGCCCCAGTTGCTTCTCGAGTCGTGCGGGCTTCACCGCTAGTCCGCTGCTTTCAGCGCGTAGCGAAGCGCCTTTTCGAGATCGGCAATCTCGAAGGGCTTGCTCAGGAATCCGACGCCCGGCAGTGCCGAAGGAGAGATGCCCCAGCCATAGCCCGACATCAGGACGACCGGGAAGTCGGGATGAGCGGCCCACACACGATTGATCAGATCCAGCCCGGAGAGTTCCGGCATCTTCTGATCGGTCAACAGAATGCGGTACTCCGTGGGATTCGCCAGAAGCCTCTCAAGCGCCTCCAATGGATTCGTGTTCGCGGAGGACTGGAACCCCAAGCGCTTGAGGACGAGTGCAACATATACGCATATCCGAGGATCGTCGCCGACGATCATCACCCGGCCTCCGCCCAGTTCGAGCGCAGCCGACTGATGCCGATCGCGTTGCCAGAAGTCAGTCACGCCTCGCCCCCCTCCGGCGACTCATCGCCCTCAGCCACCAGACACAGCAGCTCATACAGGACAGTAGCGGCGATGAGGGATGTGCCGCCGGTCGGATCGAAAGGTGGTGCCACCTCGACCACATCGGCCCCCATCAGCTCCACGCCCCGCAGGGCCCGCAGAAGAGTGAGGGCTTCGACCGAGGTGAGGCCACCGATCTCAGGCGTGCCCGTCCCGGGCGCATAAGCCGGATCGATGCTATCGATGTCGAACGAAAGGTAGGTAGGCCCCGAGCCCACGATACGAAGAGCCTCTTCGGCCACGGCCTCGACGCCCGACTGAGTCACTTCGTGCATGGGCACGACCCGCATGCCCGACGCAGCCGAGTAGTCCCACCCCTCCGTCGAGTCCTGCGCTCCGCGGATACCGATCTGAATCGTTCGGGCCGGGTCGATGAGTCCCTCCTCGACCGCCCGACGGAACGGAGCGCCGTGGTTATAGCGTGAACCCATGAACTCGTCCCAGGTGTCGGTATGCGCGTCGATGTGGATGAGGCCCACGGGACCGTCGGAGACCAGTCCCCGAAGCACCGGCAGAGTGATCGAGTGGTCACCCCCAACCGCCAGGGTGAGGACCCCCTGCCTATTGAAGCCGGCAATGAATTGCTCGATGTCGTCATGCGCAGCCTCGGGCTCGTACACTCGAGTGAACGGCACGTCCCCACCGTCACCGACCCTGATGCGCTCGTAGGGGTTTACTCTCGTGGTCGGATGGATGGCGCGCATCATGGTCGAGGCGTTGCGTACTTCTCGTGGCCCGTGCCGCGCACCGGGTCGGTTGGTCACGGCTCCATCATAGGGCACGCCCACGAGCGCGACATCGAACTCCGACGCATCCTCGATCAGTGGAGTCCGCATGAACGTCGGCACATGCATATACCGGGGCCCTGACATCGGGCCACGTGGACGGCCGACCTGGGCGTCACTCACCTGATCAGCTCCGGGTCG
>Ga0207963_1000415_pt1 | contig 22430 bp, 19 predicted proteins | sample Knorr_S15_td_NAD_FD_185604 | JGI IMG/M metagenome (GOLD analysis project Ga0207963, IMG submission 185604) | Marine microbial communities from Southern Atlantic Ocean transect - Knorr_S15_td_NADW_ad_2500m_LV_A (SPAdes) (version 2) | ecosystem: Environmental > Aquatic > Marine > Oceanic | place...
GAACGACATCAGGGCCCGTGGGTTAGTCTGGCTTATGCTTGTTGGTTTGGGACCAATAGACCCAGGTTCAAATCCTGGCGGGCCCACCACTTGATTGAGCACCTTCAATTATTTTATCCTCAGTATCGCTTCGATATCGAACAGAGAAACCGCGTTGTCCAACGCTTCCTCAGGCGTGAACCAGCGCGCTTCCTCGATCTCGTCGTCCTTCGGCACTATGTCTTCAGGTGGGATATCGGCCTCGCAGCGATAGGTGAACGAGATCCAGTTGATTCCGTCCTGCAGGAATATCGCCTCTTGGATCAGTGCGCCGTCGTCCCCCGAAACCGCTTCGCCCGATTCCCCTTTGGGATCTGGGATCGTGATGCTTATCCCCAGTTCTTCAAGCGCTTCGCGCTCCGCACCCTTGCGTGGGTGCTCGCCGTAGTCCACGAAGCCGCCAGGCAGCGTCCAGCAACCAGTGAAGAAGCCCCTCGTGACCTTGGCCATCAGGATGCATCCGTCCGGATTAGTGATGACGACCTTGCTGACGACCCTGTGCATCGTCCTGTAGACCGACTCGCGAGCAACCGGATCGACCGCGCTGTCGCTGATGACCGCGTCCTTCCATGCCCAGTGCTCCGGCCACATGATATCGGGCGTGGCCACAGTCACTTGATGGTCATCGGTGCCGAGCCGGAAGTGATTGACCCTCCTCTCCTTCCAAGTCAGGCCCATCGACCGAGCCTCGTCGGGCGTCGGCAGCCTCAGCAGGAACTCGCCCCCGTCCCACTCGGTGCGTCCCTTCTTCGGGATGCCCGGACCGCTGCCGTCCATGTCCACGAGCAACAGCTTGCCGTCGTGCTCCAGGTGGACGTGCTCGCACTGTCGTTCCACGGCCTGCCCAGATGACACGTCCGAATGAATCCAGCGGACTCAGTATCCGAGTATCTGACTAAGTTGCTCCTTGTAGAAGGCGCCCGAGCCCTGCAGGCTCGACAATTCCGAATCTTCTAGCTTCAACTCGACAATTCGCTCTACTCCGCCGCTTCCCAGAATCACCGGCACGCCGATGTAGATGTCCTCCATGCCGTACTGGCCAGTCAGGTAGGCGCTGCAGGGCAGCATTCTCTTCCTGTCGTTGAAGATAGACTCCGCCATGATGGCGGCAGCACTGCCGGGCGCGTAGAACGCACTGCCGCGCTCGAGGAGCTTTACTATCTCGCCGCCGCCCGCAGCGGTACGCGCGCAGATGGCGTCGATGGTCTCCTCATCCATCAGGTGGGTGATCGAGATGCCCCCTGCAGTGGTGTATCGCGGCAGCGGCACCATCGTGTCACCGTGCCCGCCGAGCACCATCGCCTGCACGTCCTCGTTGCTGCAACCGAGTTCCTGAGCGACGAAGTGGGTCATTCTGGCCGAGTCGAGGATTCCTGCCTGTCCGACGACTCGGTGGTGGGGGAAGCCCGTGACCCTCTGCATGTGGTAGGTCATCAGGTCTAGCGGATTGGTCACCATCACGATCACCGAGTCAGGCGCGTGCCCCTTGATTCCAGTTCCGACCTCGGAGATGATGTCAGCGTTCTTGCCGATCAGGTCCTCTCTGGACATGCCCGGCTGCCTGGGGAAGCCTGAGGTGACAACCACGACATCGGCGTCGGCAATATCGATGTAGTCCTTGGTGCCGGTGATCTTACCGTCGTAGTTGAGGATCTGCCCGCCCTGGCTCATGTCGAGAGCCTTGCCCTTTGCGACTCCCTCGTAGATGTCCAGCATCACGATTTCACCGACATTCATCTGAGCGAGCACGAACGCGCAGGTAGCGCCCACGTTGCCCGCTCCGATCACTGCGACCTTCCTAGCGCCTCTCGACACGTAGCGACCTCGGTCTGAGCGCCGCCGGTGTCAGACTTAGCCTTAGTGATGCATGAATTAGCAAGTACTGCACAGCAATCAGCGTTCTGCCAGCAATCTGATGCTGTTCAGCTGAAAGGTTCGGCGACGGTTTCAATAAGCGCCCTCAAGTCGAAAGAACCATCGAAAGTTGAGCCTACGGCTCATCCAGTTGGAAAGTGTCTGAAATGCGACTAGGAGTATTGCTGGAGCCGGATGGCGAGAACCGTGTCGCGATAGTCCCGAATTCGTTGAGGAAGCTGGGCAAGGAGGGCTTCGAGGTGCTGGTCCAGTCGGGGGCTGGCGTACGCTCCAATTACCCTGACTCGAGATATGAGTCCAAGGGCGCTAAGATCGTATCACGAGACGAGGCGATGTCAGCCGACCTGCTCGTCGCCATCCACATGCCAGACGCATCTTCGATGAGCCCAGGCCAGATGCTGGCTTGCGTCGCAGACCCGTTCAGGCACCCAGAGCGCGTGAGGGAAGCAATGGCTGCTGGAATCACCCTGTTCAGCATGGACATGATTCCCAGGAGGCTCTCTAGGGCCCAATCCATGGACGTCAACTCCAGTCAGGATAACCTCGCCGGCTACAAAGCAGTGCTGATGGGAGCTGCCCATATCTCGAAGGTCATCCCTATGATGACCACGAGCGCGGGCACCGTCAAGCCCGCCAAGTTCGTCATCATGGGCAGCGGCGTGGCAGGACTGCAGGCCATCGCCACTGCCAAGCGCCTCGGCGGCGTCGTCTACGCATCCGATGTCAGGAAGTCGGCCGCCGAGGAGATCGAGTCCGTCGGAGGACGTTTCATCGAGGTCGAGGGCATGGACGACTTCGAGGACGAGTCGGGATACGCTAAGCCCCTGACTCCCGAGTTCATCCAGAGGGTCAACGATACCGTCTGTGACGTGGCCAAGGATGCTGACGTCATCATTACCACCGCTCGCATCTTTGGCCGCCCCGCTCCAATCACTGTGCCCACTAGCGCAGTCGAGTCGTTCAAGGACGGTGCGGTGATAGTAGACATGAACGCTGACGTTGGCGGCAACTGCGAGCTCACCAGACCTGGAAAGATCGTGGTCGAGCACGGGATCACAATCATCGGAATCAAGAACCTGCCTGGGTTGATCGCATCCACAGCGAGCATGTTGTACTCGAACAACCTGACGAACTTCGCCATCACACTCGTCGATGGGGGTGAACTGCGACTCGACTTGGACGACGACGTAATCGTCGGCGCCCCGGAGGGCTCTGAATTCTACGTGGCGGGGATGGGTGGCGTCCTAATCTGCATGGGCGGAGTCATCCATGAGAACCAGTCCAGACTGGCGGGGGTGGTCAACTGAGCCTCACTGTCGCTGCACTGGTCGGAAGCATCACCGTCTTCGTCCTGGCCATCTTCCTCGGCTTCGAGCTCATCAGCAAGGTCCCATCGACTCTGCACACTCCGTTGATGTCCGGTGCCAACGCGATCTCCGGCATCACCATCGTCGGCGCTCTGATTCTGTCCAACACCGCCTTCAACGACGGCGATCCGGGAACTGCAGCCTGGTTGGCCTTCACAGCGCTGATTATGGCTACCATCAACGTGGTTGGTGGATTCATGGTCACCAATCAGATGCTTGAGATGATTGCTGGCAAGCGGAAAAAGAGCAAGGGAGGTGACTGAAATGGTCGACCCGGTTGTTTGGGATATTGGCTATCTGGTCTCTGCTGCACTGTTCATCTTTGGAATCAAGCGGCTCTCAAGTCCGAAGACCGCGCCATCGGGTAACCGGCTTGGTGCCTATGGAATGGGACTTGCAGTTCTTGTCACTCTGGTGCGCATGCAGACAGAGGGCAAGATCGAAATCGAACTTATCCTTGGGGGTTTGGCGATTGGCGGTCTCATCGGCTTTACCTTGGCAAAGAGGGTTGAGATGACAGGAATGCCTGAGTTAGTAGCTATGTTCAACGGCTTTGGCGGCGGTGCTTCAGCTCTTGTTGGAATGTCAGAAGCCATCAAGCGACTACAGATTGGTGCAGGTGTCGAGGGCGGAATACCTCCTGCTGGCGTGGAGTTTTACGCAATCTGGGTGGCCATCGGTTTGTCTGGTATCATCGGATGGGTGACTCTCAGTGGCAGCCTGGTCGCGATGTTCAAATTGAAGGGTGGATTCACCATCCCACTCACCAAGAAGTGGGTCAGGTTCCCCACTTGGGGTCCTGCATGGCTCAATCTGGTCAAGGTTGCATTGTTCTTTGGCGGCTTCGTTCTGGTATGGCTCACCATTCAGGAGCCATCCAATACCGACTACATCTACGGCCTAATGGCGACATCATGCCTCCTCGGGATTCTGTTTGTGCTTCCAATCGGTGGCGCAGACATGCCCGTAGTGGTCAGTCTGTTGAACTCACTGTCAGGCATTGCCGCCGCATTCACCGGTTTTGTCATCGGAAATAATGTTCTGATTATCGCTGGCTCGATGGTCGGAGCAGCAGGCCTGGTCCTGACGTTCATCATGTGCAAGGCGATGAATCGCACACTCACTGCTGTATTGTTCAAGTCATTCGGCGGCAGTGGAGACAAGCAGCAACTTACCCGCACCAAGGTAGGTAGCGACCCCGAGGAGGTCGCGATGGTGCTGGACGGGGCTCAGAAGGTCATCGTTGTCCCGGGCTACGGGATGGCGGTCAGTCAGAGCCAGCACGCAGTCAAGGAGTTCGCCGACATGATGGAGGCTGCTGACTGCGAGGTGTCCTATGCCATCCACCCGGTCGCTGGCAGAATGCCCGGTCACATGAACGTCCTGCTGGCTGAGGCGAACGTCCCGTACGAGCAACTGATCGAGATGGATGACATCAACTCGGAGTTCACTGACTGCGACGTCGCCTTGGTCATTGGTGCCAACGACACCACGAATCCCGTGGCTCGCACGGGTGAGGGCCCTCTGGCGGGGATGCCCATATTGGACGTAGACAAGGCCAGGGTGGTAGTGATTATCAAGCGCAGTCTGTCCGTGGGGTACGCTGGAGTTGACAACGACTTGTTCTACATGGAGAAGACGATGATGCTGTTCGGCGACGGCAAGAAGATGATGAACGAACTCAACTCGGCCATCAAGGAGCTGTGAGGATGCCGCATCCCCTCTCTGGGGGATGCGACCGAGCAACGGTTATGAGACTCCGGCAGCTGACAGAGGTACGGGTGACATGATGCGGTCGACTGTGGACAAAGCGGCCATCTGCCTGGTGCTAGTGGGATTGCTAGCCCTGCCCGTCATGGCAATGTCCGGTGGACCGCCTGTCGAGAACAACAACGGAGATCCGACTGTCAAGTATGGTTGCACCTGTCACAACAACGGCGCCCCTTCGGACAGATCGGTGGTAATGATCACCGGCGTCCCTGTGATGTATGGGCTAGACGAGACTTATCAGTACACCATCACCGTTGCAGACTCGCTGACGCTTTCGGGTGGCAGTGGCAACACAAAGGCAGGTTTCCTTCTCTCTTCGGAGGGCATGGGGGTCTTTACTTGGGCCAATGATCAGGACATTCGCGAGGCAGATGATGCCCTTGATGACATATCGCAGTCCGGCATCGACTCCGATGGCATCTGGTTCCTGAACTGGACCGCGCCCGCTGAAGATGTCGGCGGAGTTAGCTTTTGGTTGGCAGGCAACTCAGTTGACGGCTCCGGGGTGCCTGACGAGAACGACTACTGGAACCTACTCTCATTCACTGTCAGCCCGCCCGGATCCATAGTTTCCGGTGACGATGCGGCAACACTCGAAACTAGGACCATCTCCGTAGGCGACTACGACACCCTGTTCTTGATCGAGGAGTCCGACGCTCAGAAGGAGGCAGACCGCCAAGCGGCTCTGTCACTGAGGATATTCGAGCAGGGCAACCTGCTATACTGGACCAGTCTTGTGGCTCTGATAGTCGGAGCTGTGGTGCAGAAGGAGATCCTCGAGCGACGCTATGACGACGGCCCTGAGTTCCTGGCAAACGAACTTGCTTATCCCCAGGCCATCCGAAGAGGCTTGCTCTGCATTGCAGCATTCGCCATCGGGGTCCGCTGGATGGCCTCCGATGTTTCCATAGCATTCCCTCCGGCCACTATCGTCGAGGAGGGGACTAGGACCTCCGACATCACCGGGTTCGCAATCGGTTGTGCCTTCTTCATCAGCGTCTGGGCGGCTTACGGCGTCTACAGGACGGTGTTGGCAGCCAGAACTGAGCCACAGGTCAAGGACATCCTCTGATATGACACTCGCAGTATCCTCCGACAGGCGTAGGCCCTTGTCCGAGCATCTGTCTGAGTTGCATCGCTCAATACGCAAATCCGCCATACTGCTTGCCATCGCAGCAATCGCATGGGCGTATGGCACCGACTCGCTGATGCGAGCGTGGCTGAACTCGCTTCCATTGGGCGCCGCCTCGCTCGACCTGTCTGTGTACTCTCCCTTCGAGTGGTTGGAGATACGCTGGTCCTTGGCCATCTTACTCGCTCTCCTGACTGTGATGCCGGTACTGTCTTTCCAGTTGCAGCGATTCGCTCGTCCAGGGCTGCTTCCCCGTGAGCGCACTTGGCTCGCAGTCCTGCTTTGCCTGAGTATGGTCATGGTCCCGGTGGTGATCCTAGCGACATGGGGTTACCTGCTTCCCCTGTTCATCGAGGCAACTGAGGCTGCTGACGCTCTGGAGGGAGTTGGAGCCAGATACGACGCCAGCGCTCTGTTCAGACTGGCTCTGGGGTTCTCCTGGCTACTCGTAACCGTCATGCTCGCCACCCTCTCTCTGTCTATGGCTCGCTTACTGGGTCTCGTGGAGCACGGTGAGGCGAGGCTCAGGGTGCGTATACTGCTGATCTTCGGAGGACTCTTGCTGCTCACTCTCCCAGTCGAGTACGAGGGCCTGAGGCTGCTAGTCGCCGCCATATCCATGGCGGTGGCTGACGCAATTTCCCGCACCTTGCCAGAAGCCCCGCTCGGTCGCAGGAGGTTCGATGTCGAGGACATGATCGCCTCGGATGGCTCTGTGCACAGGGTCGCCTTCATCGACTGCGGTTGCGAGGGGGCTTGCCCACGATTTCCGTCAGGCACCGTTCACGAGGGCGTGGCCGCGCCCAGGTGCTCGGCCCTCTGTCTAGAGCCGACGGAGCAGGATGCGTTGGCCGACTTGGTCCTGCATCAGAGACTCTCGGATGTTATCATCGCAGGATGCGACGCGACTCCTCTCCCTCCATCTCTCAGGTCCTCGCTTGATTCCATGGGCTGCGAATATGGCGGATTGGGCTGGCTGGACGCTCCAGAATCTTCCGACGAGGCATGGCGTGCCTCTTCCATCCGCGATTCGATGCATCAGCCAATCTAGTCGGCATTGGATTGAAAGAGTGATTCATGGACGTGGGTCCATGAACGCGGTACGCGCAGCCATCGCAGCAGCCGTGCTGATGATGGGTGTCTGGGCCAATCTCAATCCGGATGTGATAGACGATTGGATAGAGGCTGAGATAGCCGAACCGACGGACGAATCGGTCGATCTGGTTGAGTTGCAGAGCGATGAGCAGTGGTTGGTTCTCATGGTCCAGTTCCCTGACAGGGCGTTTTCCCAGAACAAGGCTGACTCGATCCTCTTAGGCGAGGGCTCAGCGACTAGCTACATCGAGCAGATGAGCGGCGGAGCATCTACCCTCATGGTCACCATGTACGGTGACGTGTGGACCGCGCCCCAATCAGAGGGGCATTGGGGTGCGGACAGCTCCGACGAGCGTGACATAGGAGCTACCGCACTCGTCGAGGAGGCCTGCAAGGCGATGCTGGAGGGGCAAGACCTCTCCAAGTGGGACTTCAACGGGGACGGTGCGATAGACAGGCTGCTGATCCTCCATTCAGGAAGGGCTCAGGAGACCGGAGGAGGTGCCAATACACTCTGGAGCCACATGTCTTGGCTCGATGAGCCTCTGTCCTTCGATGACTGGTCGGTGAACCATTACACCATTGCATCCTTGGACTCGGGCATCGGTACGGTGGTCCACGAGATGCTCCACCAGATGGGAGCGCTCGACCTCTACGACGTGCACAGCGTTCTGCCATCCTCCAATTGGAACGGACTGGGCGACTGGGACATAATGGCCAGCGGCAACTGGAACGGCAACGGAAACATTCCCGCTTTGCCCGGTTCGGCCACTCTCGAACTGATAGGCGCCGACCGTTCCACCGTAGTCGACCCCCTCGTCGGGGGCAGTTTCGAGATGTCACCGATTTCTGCCGGTGGTCGGCCCCTATCGATCGAACTCGCTCCCGGAGAGACCCTGTGGGTCACCTTCCGTGGGGATGCCGGGTTCGATGCCGCCCTTCCGGGACACGGGATACTAGTCGAGCATCAGGACGAAAACAACGGGAATTCCTTCGACAACCTCGTCAACACAGACCCCGACACTGCTTGGGTGAAGATCATCGAGGCCGACGGTGATGCAGCCCTCGAGAGAGGCAGGGACACCGGCAGTCCAGGGGACGTGTTCTCAGAGGGCGGAGTTTTCGGAGATAGTGGGATGATTATCCGGGACAACCGCGGTAGAATGGTTCAGTGGACTGCTACAGTCGAGTCACTGGGTGATGACAGTGCCACTGTGGCCATCCAGCCCTCGGGGCAGTCAAGCGTCGATGTCCTGACTCCCCACAACCCCATCCAACTCATTCCGGGCGAGTCATCCTACGCTCAGGTGACAGCCTCCCAGCCATGTACATTGGAGGTGTCGCTATCGTGGACGCAGAGCGGAGGGCAGATTCAGCCCGATTACATTGAGATTCCCTCAGGCGAGTACGAGATAGTGATTCTGTATAGCCCGGACGGCCCCAGCGATCATGGCAACCTGCGAGGCACCATAGGATGCGAGGGCGAGGCTCTGACGGACATAGACCTCGATTGGTTCCGAGTCGGCCATCGTCTTTCCACCTCACAGCTCGAGATCGTCGTCGCTTGGGACTCTCCCTCCACCGTCCAAGTCACCCCGGAATACGAGGGGGATGGTGAGCGCACCTACTCGATAGCTGTGGAAGGAGCTGCCGAGAGAATCGCCACGGCCGCCACGCAAGGAACCTTGTCCGCAGGCGACTCGATAACTCTCGACATAGATCCAGCAGGGTTGCTCGAGCCGGGGATGCTCGCTCGCGGGGAACTCGTCTTGTTGGACAGCAGCGGCATAGAGCAGCGCATCCCGTTGCTCCTCGAGGCCGAATCGCCGTTCTCGGGGGATGGCTGGCTGGCTTGGCTAGCACAGCCATCCAATGGCCTGCTGGTCATTTCCGTGCTTGTCGCCATTTCGATAGCGGGCGGCGGACGAACAGACGTTGTCAAACCGCCTCCGTCCGAATAGTCACCTTCTGTGAGGGTTGTTCCAGCGAGAGTCAGCTGGTGGCCTCGTAATCGACAGGTACCTCCATTCGGATTCCACCAACAGGGGATGCAACCAGGTCTTGTTGACCCCAGATGCGAGTCTTGAGGCCAAGCAAGCACCCTCCCAATCGACAGGGCCTTCAGCGGGATGGACGACCAGCCAAGGCGCGTGGTCCTCGCCCATCGGGCGGTCGTAGCACCTCCATCTCGTCCCGTACTTGAATCCGGGACGCGGATGCAGCCCTCTGTTCAGCAGGTCACCGAGGATGCTAGCCCCAATCGATAAACTGCCAGCAGATCCGTTAGCCATGGCCTCGACCAATTCCGAGGCCTGTTGATCCATGATCCTGCCGCTGGGATATGGGATTCCGACCCTGTCATTTGGCCAATCTCCTTCGAAGTGGATGAAACTGCCTCCATTGTCTAGTCCGGAACTCTTTCCTAGTTCGCTGATGGTCACGAAGTCATCATCTGGAACATCACCCATCTCCCCTTCAGGCTCAACAGCGCCGACCCTGTAGGTCACCACCGCGTGCTCGTCGTCCACCACCAGCACCTCGGCCATCCTGCCGCCTTCTCGGACTTGCTCCGACCATTCAAACAGATCCTCAATGTCCAGCTCCTCACTCGCATGGTACCATCTGACCTCATATGTCGCTTCGCTCGTACTCGGATGCTCCTCCGAAGGCCATCTCAGTCCCCAACTCGCAGCCGCTGAGGACAATCCCATGGCTTCGAAGTTTGAATGCAGAACAATCCTGTTGCCCGGGACTCTGAGAGCCTCGAGAATCGCTGCCTCTTCGAGCAGCCGGGGTCTCTCACCCAGTTGCTCGGAGAGCCATGAGTCGAACGGCCACTCGAGGTGTCTGTGCTCGTGGCAGAAGACGACTTCGGAGGAACTGAGTAGTAGCCCCTCGCTTCCAACCAACCTCCCGATGGCCGACTTGTTCCACAGCCTGTGGGCCGCTTGACCTTGGTAGAACCAGCCTTCGTCGTGCTGAACCACACCCCGACGAGAAGGTTCCCGCCTTGAGTTCGCCGGTCTCGTAAACATCATCCGTCGAGCCTGCCACGCAGACACGATGACCGACGAAGGCGACGTTCATGAGCGCGCTGAGGCTCTCAAGAGACTCAGGTCTCTGCTTGAGAGCATGGGTTCCTCTAAGGTCACGCTGATCGGTGACGTCATGCTGGACAGGTACCATCACGGATTTGCCAACAACTTGGATTCGACAGCCCCCGTCCCAGTGCTCAAGATTCTGAGTTCCGAGGAGACACCTGGTGCTGCCGCGCACATCGCGATGGGGCTCAATTCCCTCGGCCTTTCCGTAAGCCTTCACTGCTGCGTCGGAGACGACAGGGAGGGCCGGGTCATCATCGAGAAGCTGTCTGCAGATGGCATAGGGACATCTGGGATAGATATCGTCCCAGGCCGGAGCACTCTGACCAAGATTCGCTTCTATGGGAGCCGTGAGAGCCTTCTGGACAAGAGTCAGATCCTCCTGCAGGCCGACCGTGGCCCACGTGACGATCTACCCGAAGGCGTCAGTGCTTCGTTGACGGCCTCGGCACTGTCTTCCTTATCGGACAGCTGCGCCATCGTGCTCTCCGACTATGACAGGGGGGTTCTGACCACAGATGGCGCGCAATCCCTCATTAAGGTGGCCAGCGATGCGGGCGTTCCGGTGATAATGGATCCCAAATTGACCGGACTCGACAGGAGCAGGGGGGCCGACGCCGTCTTGTTCGAGATTCGGGGACTCGACCTGCTTCGCCGCCGGTTGACTGCATCGGACCAAGCAGAGGCTGCCCGGAGCCTGATCAAAACTTACGACTGGGGGGCCATGCTAGTGCTTGGCGGCGTCCACGGAGTCACTCTCTACCAAGCGGATGGCGAGCCGATGCACCTGCCTTGCTCCACTGACGCCCCTCTTCAGCAGATTGGCCTCCACGACGCAGCCGCCACCGCTCTGGCGGCCGCGCTTGGCAACGGACATTCCATGGCCGATGCTGCCACTCTGGCCGCCGCAGCCTGCGAATGCGTGCTGTCTGCCGAGGCCAGCCATGAGTTCGTCAATCGTACCACTCTAGGCATTTGGCTGGATGAGCTGGCGTGGCAATTACAGATTTCAGACAGATGATTGGTACAATCATCATTTAGGCATGAGATTCATTACGGAATTGCTCCGGCCATACGCTGTGAAGTCCCCTAGGTTGTTCGTCGTCTTGCTGCTTATAGCGACGTGGTCCCCCACTCTTGCCCCCGTCAGCGCGGAGGATTCCGACGATGTTCCTCTCATCGGATTCGATTTCGAGAATGGCTTCACCACGAACGAAACTACGGTAATCACAGGTTTCGTCGAGGACGAAGAGAGGCCCCCTCACGTGACATGGAGCATTGGCGAGGAGGCAGAGCTCGGCAGCGGGGATCTGTCGACGACTTTGGAGGAAGCCGACTCATCGGGTTCAAGGCCCATCTGGATCTGGTCGCTGGAACTCGATGTGGCAGAGTACTCCCCATGCACCTGCTACCTTACAGTCACAGTGGAGTCCGCTTCCGGGGAGACATCGCAGGCCCGACAAGTTTTGTTCCTCGGCGATACGGCTAAGTCAGCAATCATACTCCACTCTCCGGCCTCGGGGGATTGGGTTTCCAACTCACTCACCGCTTCAGGCTGGAGTTCGCACCCTATGGTATGGACTTCTCCGGAGCTCCGATTCTTCGCGAAGTCGGCTTCCAACGCGGCAGATGTGTGCATGATTGAGGCCGATTCTGATTTCAGTTCACATCTATTGGTGATTATTCCAGATGGCTCTTTCTCGAACAGTATCGACATTTCGGGGCTCTATGATGGATGGCACTCCTTCTACGCCGAGAACTACGATCCCTCCGGGGTTACCTTCGCTCAGACCTGCGTGCCCATCCGGGTCAACAATCTTGCTCCGGCAATCACACTGGCGGGGCCAGACAGCGTGCTGGAGGGCAGTGGCAATCTGTTGTTCGACGGCAGTGCCTCCAACGACCCGGTATGGGGCAGGGAGGACATGCACTACATGTGGGTGCTGAGAAGGCCCTCACACACTGGTTCGACACCGCTCGACATCGTCATGGGGGACGGCCTCGGCACTTACTCTATGGGCCGCGAGACCTCCGGCGAATACACTCTGACTCTGCGCGTGATGGACGCCGGTGGGGTTTCAAGCACATCAGTCAAGACATTCACTGTGGAGAACGTCATACCCACGGCCAAGATGTATGTGGATGGCAGTCCTGTCTCAGATGGTGACAGCATCAAGTTGAGCCCAGGCGGCGAATGGGCTTTGGACGCTTCCGCCTCTGTCGACTCAGCTAACGATCAAGCGGGGTTGAGGTGCGTTTGGAAGATTGATTACGCTCCAATGTATGAGGGCTGCCAGAGAACTCTTTCCTGGCCTTCGGGCGCCGGAGACGAACTAATTCTCACTTTGGACGTCATCGACGATGACGATGAGTACGGCACCGTCTCTGTACAATTGGTCAACCCCGACGTGAGCGAGCCCCTGCCCTATCCGCTAATCGCCCTTGCGATTTCAGCCATCTTCATGGTCTCGGCCATATTGCTGAGGTACCGTTCTTCGGACGATTCCACGTCCATTCCGAAATGGAAGTCCGGTGACGAAAACTGACGTCTTCGACTTCCCACACCCCTAAGAACGGGCCTCTAGTCGACAGCCCGGCGAGACGTATGGCTGAGCTTGCATTCTCCGAGGCCGAGTATCGCGGGCGCCAGTCTGAATTCCTAGGGCAGATTCCGTCCGACAGCTTGGTGCTGATTCCCACCAATCCCCACGCGAATCGTTCCAATGACGTCCATTACCCGTTTCGTGCCAGTTCGTACATGCTCTATCTGTGTGGATGGAATGAGCCCGGAGCCGTTCTGATGTCTCATTACGACTCAGGCGCGTGGACGACCTCGCTATTCGTCCAACCTCGAGACACCAAGACCGAGATATGGGAGGGTCGAAGGGTTGGCACAGAGGGCGCTGCCTCCGGGTGGCCCATCGATGAGGCTCGTTCTCTGGAAGATCTGGAGAAAACGGTAGCAGAGCACTTCGAGGCTTGCAAGCAGATTCACCTAATCCCAGGCCTCAATCCGAGATTGGATGAGATGGTGAACAGCGCAGTGAATTCCAAGTCGCGTGACAGCAACACCAAGGACATCGGCCCGACGAGCCTTTCTGACCCATCCTCGATACTCGATGAGATGCGGGTACGCAAATCCGATCGAGAGATCCAGTTGATGCAGGAGTCGGCAGACATCGCCTCTGCGGCCCATGTTGCGACGATGCGAGCGGCTTACGCCGATATTGGAGAGTGGCAGGTACAAGCCGTCATCGAGGGACATTTCACCGCGAGCAAGAGCCGTTGGAGTTACCCAACAATAGTCGGCGGTGGTGATAACGCCACCATCCTCCACTACAATGCCAATAATGCTGTTATCGCCGGCGGCGAGCTCGTCCTTGTCGATGCCGGATCAGAGGTCGAGGGATATGCATCCGACATTACCAGAACCTGGCCGGTGAACGGGCGGTTCAGTGATGCACAGCGAGAGATTTACGAACTCGTCCTCAGGGCGCAAATGGCTGGAATTGAGGCATGCCAAGCAGGCTCGCCGTGGAGCGCGATGCACCATGCAACTTCTAACGTACTCGCTCAGGGATTGATTGACCTCGGCATCCTAGACTACTCACTAGAGGATGCTCTGGGGGAGGACTTCGACGGACCCTACAGGAACTACTTCATGCACGGTACGGGGCACTTGCTGGGACTTGATGTTCACGATGTCGGAGGCGGCCGACAAGGCGATGATGGGCCCGGGCGCGAGCTCGGGCCCGGCATGGTCCTAACCGTCGAGCCGGGATTATACTTCGGCAGTTGGAGGACGGACGTCGAGATACCCGAGAGGTACTCCGGAATAGGGGTGCGTATAGAGGATGACGTACTCATAACCGAGGGCGGTCCTGTGGTGCTGACCTCGGATTGTCCGAAGACAATTGATGAAATAGAAGCACTCGTTGGAAGTGATAGGTGATATTCTGTCAGACTGGAGAGTCATACTGGCATCTCAGATGTCAGCCGATTGCCAGAGGCTGACCATCGAGGACGCGGTCACGCTCTACGAGTCCGCGGATCTCAACGACCTGATGCACGCCGCCATGATGCGCAGAAGGCTGCAGGTTCCCGGTAATGAGGTCACTTATCTGATTGACAGGAATGTGAACTACACCAACGTCTGCACCATCAACTGCCAGTTCTGCTCTTTCTATCGCCCTCCCGATCATCCCGAGACGTACACCCAATCGGTTGACCAAATTAGTGAGAGGCTCACCGAATTGGAGGCTATCGGAGGCTCACGCGTCCTGATGCAAGGAGGGGTCCACCCCGAACTCCTCCTCGATTGGTACCTCGACCTGCTCAGGGATTTGAGAAGAAGGCACCCTTCAATTTTGTTGGACTGCTTCTCCCCCATTGAAATCGAGGGTATCGCCGAAGTATGCGGGATGACTACCCTCGAGGTCCTCCGTGAATTGCAAGAAGTGGGCATGCATGGCCTTCCGGGGGGCGGCGCAGAGATGCTGGTGGACGATGTCAGACTGGACATCTCTCCGAAGAAGGGCTCTGCGGACAATTGGCTCAGGGTGATGGGGGAGGCTCAGAGTCTGGGGCTGACGACCTCTGCGACCAACGTCTTCGGATTCGGGGAGACGCCCAGACACCGAATCCTGCACATGGACAGCATAAGGGCAATGCAGGACGAGGCGCATGCTTCAGGTAGGACGGGATTCACTTCGTTCATCGCATGGCCGGTGATGTTAGAGAACAACAGCTTTGGGTCGAGGAACAGGGGTCACAACAGAATTGAGTTGGGCGCAGGTCCAACGGAGTACCTCCGGCATGTCGCTGTCTCGCGCTTGTTCTTCGACAACGTCGACCACATTCAGGCTTCTTGGCCCACAATGGGCGTCGGCGTCGCTCAGATGGCATTACTCGCTGGGGCCGATGACGCCGGCTCCACCATGATGGAGGAAAACGTCGTCTCAGCATCTGGAACCACCAAGACCGAAGCAGCGGAGCATGAACTGCAGAGAATGATACTCCGAGCCGGGTTCCGACCGCGCAAGCGCGATTCCGACTACGTCTCCCTGGACACAGTCATCGAAGACGAGATTCTGGTAGCACCAGTACCGCTGCAGCCGGCCTGATCAAGTCGACAGTTCGGTCCTACCGCTCCTTACGGGCAACGTCGGGATATGCTCCAGTCCCTCTCGTGGAGGCATCTTCAGCGGCCTCACCCACTTCATCTTCGTCCCATCGTCCCTAATCGCTTCGATCACGAGCTCCCAGTGAACTGCTATTATAGCTGAGTAGATTGAGCCGGGCCACAAGTCCCCCGGGCCTTTGAGGTAATAGCTGGTCTCGCCACCCTTGAAATCGACCCACTCACCAGCCTCTCGGACCCTCATCGGCTCTAGCAGCAGCACCCTAGGATGCACGATAGGCATTGGAGTTGCCTCGCCGACCCCGGTACCGAGTTCTTCCCCAGTGGTGATTCTGCGCTCAGGCAGTTGTGTGGACATTCCCGGTGCTGGCTGCCCGCCCTCGTCCCTCGACAGCGCCTCTAGCACCTTGCTCCTCTCGGGAACGGCGATGCCGACCTGAATGCGAGCTCGGCTAGCCATCACCTCTAACGGCATCACCAGCCTGACGATCCTGATTCCATTTCCCTCGTTCGCCAGAGAGATTTCCGGAGAGTCCAGAGGCGATGCGATGTACGCGTTCTGCCTTCGTATGTCACGCAGGTTGGCAACCATCCTCGAAACGATGGGCAGCAGGAATATCGGTAAGGCCACTAGCAGTAGCTTGGGGTAGTCCAAAGGTCCGATTCTGTAGGATCCTGCAATTGCCTCCGAGAGCACCCCGATATTCACAAGACCTGGCTCCATCGTGTGAATCAACAACGTGAGGATCAGGATGGACGCCGTCGGAGGGATCAGCCTCCTTGCTAGGGAGTGCAATGGGTCGGGTTCGATGTACCAACCATCCCTCGTACTCATCAGGAAGGGAAATGGGTCAGTGGAGACATCGGATTGTATGACCGGCCATTCCGGGTCATCATCCTTGCAACGCCTCCATTCCACCATCCAATCATCGTCCATGCCGATCCTGAATGATGGCGGAGGAGGATTATCGGATTCCATCACCACTTCGACCAACGGCACCCCTCCTGCATTCATGTGTGAGTACTCGAAGGGGGGATATCTGATTCGCTGAACTGACTTGTGCAATGGATCACCCCAAGAGGATGGCCTTGACCGCTCGCTTAGTCAGCGAGCGGAATTCGGGGATCTCCCTGAGCATCCTGATTCCCAGCGGAATGGGATGCTCGATTTCTCCTATATCGTTGATTAACTCGGTGACCTCGGGACGTGCCCATACTGCGAAAATATCGTCCAACTCGGAGTCCGTGGATTCTGTGAGGAATGCGTCGCGTAACGCCTTTGACCTCCTCTGACTCCTCCTCATCGGCCCCATGAGGCCAGCAATTTCACTCATCCTGCCGTCTGACAGGTCATCGCACTTGAGCGCATCTAAGAGGTGGGGCGTCACTAGGTCAACCTGAGCGAAGCCCGGTCCTATTCCTCCCCCAGTAGTGGGCTTGCATAGCCCTGCAGCGTCCCCGAACAACGCAACTCTGCCTATCATCGGACGCTTCACCATGCCACTGGGTATAGGTCCACAGAATCTGCCTATCTCCTTGCATCCCGAGAACCGATTCCTCCAGAGCGGTTCCTCTCGTAACCTATCCAGCAACTGCTCGCAAGATTCGCCACCCATGAGGCCTGGTTTGCTCCATGTCCCTATCCTAGTAGTCTCCCCAGAGGGTATCGCCCATGCAAAGAAGCCCGGTGCTATGCGCGATCCGGTGTACATGTCCAGCCGACCCTCTTGCCCCCGATATCCGGTGACTTCGACTTGGAATCCGATCATAAGTTCCTTTGGCCGCCCCATCTTGAAATGACGTCGGACCCACGAGTGGGCTCCATCTGCACCGCATAGCAGACGGCATTGGACATCCTTGACTCCTTCCGGGGTGCGTATGCGCAGATTGACAGATCCCTCCTCAATTACAGCCGAAATTGGTTTGCTGGATAGCCAGATGCGAGCGCCTTTCTCTATTGCCTGCCTGACGACCCCCTCATCGAAGAGTTTGCGGCATACGGACCATGTGCGGATGCGCCCCTCATCACCAATCACAACTGGAGTCCCCGAAGGGCTGTGTATCCTAGCGCCCCAGATTGGTGAAAGAACGGTGTGATGCAAGCCTGTGAGATTCATGACATCGGGATTAACCAGACCAGCGCACTGGAATGGCCGCCCTATCTCTGAATGCTCTTCGAGAAGAAGAACACTGACTCCTCCTTCTGCCAGCCCGGCGGCGAGATATCCACCAATCGGCCCAGCACCCACGACGACAGCATCGTACTCGGACACTCCCACGTCACCTCTTACAGGGCGCTTGTTCTTGAGTGCTGTCACGAAGTGGCCGTGTTATGCTCTACCCCGGCGCCTTCTAGCTCCGCGCCGCTTCTTCATCTCGCCGATGATGTCGCTAGCATCGGTCTTTGACATCTCATCAATTTCCTTCAGTCCGGCGATGGCCAGAACCCGATCGAGCGGAACCTCGTGTTGCTCAGCCAGTTTGTTGACCAGGTCCACCTGAGCTGGAGTCGCCGGCATTGCCCCGCTCTGCTCAATCAGAGTCGAGATCAGCGCGCTGGCTGATCCGTCTCTGCCTCCGGTAAGCTCGCTGATGTCTGTCGAATCAACCAGCCCCAAGGCCTCTGTCAGGCCAATGCCAATCCGGTCAGAGAGCTTCACTATGAGTGCTGTCTGCTTCTCGCTTGCCGGAATGGGGCCATTGCGCCCATTCGCCTCCATTAGGGTCTCGATGAGTCCTCTGGCCTCTTCACCGCTGAGATCTCCTATGGCCTTCCCGGCAAGCAACTCTTCCCGATAGGCCTCATCGAGGACAGTCAGACGGCTCTCCAGAAGGGCCATCTGACGAGGAGTCGGCACTTTCCGCCTATCCTCCAGAGCGCTGTTGTGCATCGCCCTGAATACATCCAAGAAGCTGGCCCAAACACTCGCTCCACTAGTCTGGGCATGCTCAACGCGATCCAGATCCTTCTCCATCTTGGCGGTGAACTCCGGAGTGAACAGTCCTTCTGCATTATCCTGCGCATTGTAGAATGGCACTACTTGAAGCCACATCGTCCGTCCATCATCGGTTGGGATCAGCGAGTTGCCCTCAAGCTCGACATAGCCTCTGGCCCCTAATTTGGATACGGTCGAGACATAGGTCGATGGTCTGCCTATCCCAGCCTTCTTCATCTCTTGGACGATCGAGCTCTCCGAGAATCTCCTTGGAGGCTTGGTCTCATCCGTCGTCATGTGTGGATTGTCGTCTGATGCGTCTATGGACCATACCGCTCCAATGATGAGAGGGGAGTCAGGCGAAGTGGTTCGAACATCACCAAGATATTGTGAGAAAACGGCCTCCCAACCAGCATGGATCCTCCAGGAAGCAGTCCCATTCAGAGGTATATCCAATTCATCCAAGCCGGCTTGTAAGTCCCTTCTCTCCCTGACTGATTGGGACATCTGACTGGCTGCGAAGCGGGCCCAGATCAAGCCGTACAGCTTCTTCCCATCAGCCCTATCCGTCGTGATCGAGGTGCTCTCGGGCCTAGTGGGTCTAATTGCCTCGTGTGCGTCTTGAACATTTGAAGCACCCTTTTTGACATCGGATCCCAGCATTCCCGGTCCGAGGTGATCCTTCCCATACTTCTCCTTGATGTGCTCCCTGACCTTGTTTCGGGCTTCGGCATTGGTCCGGGTCGAATCCGTGCGGATGTATGTTATGTGTCCAGACTGATACAGTGATTGAGCGACTCTGGCAGTCTTGGAAACGGACCACTTTAAGGTGGAGTTAGCTGCTTGGAGCAGCGTGTCTGTGGTGAATGGCGGTTGAGGGTTACGATTCGTCTTGCCTTCTTTCACCGAGGTGATGGTCATCTCTCCAGCCTTCAGCAGTGCTTGGAATGCATGCTCAGCAAGATCTCCGTCAGAGGTCCTGTCAGCACGGTGCTTTCCAGAGTCGTCCTTCCAGGCATCGGAGTCGTCCTTCTCGTGGAACCTGACGTTGAACCTGACTCCGTCTGATTCAGCATGGACGCTGTGGTACTCTATTGGAACATGGGCCTCCCTCTCGAGCTCCCTCTGAACGATGAATCCCAGCGTCGGGGTCTGCACTCGCCCCATCGAGGGAAGCCTCCACGACTTGCTGAATTTAGAGCAACGGAAGCCAACCAGTCTATCCGTGAACCGGCGGACCTTCGCAGCATCGACGAGGTCCATGTCGATGTCTGCGCAGTTATCGATAGCCTCATTCACAGCCGACTTGGTTATCTCATTGAAGGTGACACGCTTCACTTCGGGAAAGTCAGAGAACAGTATGCTGAGACGCCATGCGATGAATTCGCCCTCACGATCGGGGTCGGTGGCGATGTAGATCTCCTCAACGTCGGAGTCTTCCGCCTTTCTGCGAATCCCAGCAACGACCCTCTCCGCCCCTTCTGTCCAATCCCAGGGCGGTTCTGGCAGCTTTCCATCCTCTGAGGCCCACATCGCCTTGGAGGGGGGCAGGTCCTGGACATGCCCTTTGCACGCATTGACAATCCAGTCCTTGCCAAGGTACTTCTTGACGGTGCGGGCTTTGGCTCCGGATTCGAGAATCATCAACTTCACAGTTCCACCCCTTTGCCAGCACTGTCTGTCGAAGAAGACTAGCTGGCCTCGTTTTGGTGTGCCCGGATGGACCCTGTATAAACATGAGCAGGTCGATTACTCTCCAACGCGTGCGCGAGCGGGGGGGCGCGCGAGGCGGGTTATCTCAGAACCACTCTCGAGCCCTCTTCATCCCATGGCAATTCAGCAGCCGGACCGGCGCAACCAATGCAGCCGGGGTATCCAGCGGCAGCCAGATCCAAGACGGAATTTCTGTACTTCCTCCAGAGGTCATCTGGGACCCCCGGTATCCAAACACATTCCAGGGTACGCGGCTCGGGGCCACCGATGAGTCCCCCAGGTTCGCCATCGAGCACGATTTCGATGCCCTCTTCATCCGACTCTGCGGCATCAGCCCCCGATATGACAGACGGCGCGAGATCGGAAATCAAAACCGAGAGGGACTCGACACTGAGCCGTCCGGCATCCTTTGTACGAACCGTAACCCCTCCGGACCTGAGGGTCCTGCGGGCGAGTTCGCTGATAGCAGCACCCTGCTTTGATGCGCTCATGAACCCGCGATGCTGCGCAACGCTTGAAGAATATCGTTCGGCAGGCTGCAGCAATGGGATTACCGTATTCCTTCTTCGTGCGACCAATTCTTCGCTTCGCCGACTCCGAGAAGGCTCATGACCTCGTCATTCAGGGGCTGTCGTCATTCGGACAGAGTTCGGGTGGCCAGCGAGCTCTCAGTGCCATGTATCGCGCCCCAGAGCTGCCAATTCACGTTCTTGGACGCCTTTTTCACCATCCATTGGGGTTGGCAGCAGGCTTTGACAAGGGTGCAGAGGCGCTTTCTGCATGGCCAGCGTTGGGCTTCTCATGGGTCGAGTACGGCGGAGTGACCAGATTTCCCCAAGATGGCAACCCCAAACCCCGGATGTTCAGGGCCGAGTCCGAGCACGCTTTGGTGAATCGGATGGGTTTCAACAATCCCGGAGCCTCGGCTGTGAGGGACAGACTGATTTCTCGCCGGGCTTCGGGCAAGTGGCCCAAGGTCCCCATCGTGGCCAACATAGGCCGTTCCACGAAGACCCCGAACGAGAGCGCACCCAGCGACTACTCGCAGACATTGGACATCCTGTGGAATCACGCTGACATGTTCGTTCTCAACGTCTCCTCGCCGAATACCCCCGACCTAAGGGAGCTGCAGGAGGTCGACCACTTGTCCTCGATTCTATCCGAGTGCGGCAAAATCAGTGAGAGGAGGGGCGGGGGAAAACCTCTGTTGCTGAAACTGTCCCCAGATAGCACGGACGACGAGCTGCTCGCATCAGCCCAAATGGCGATGAGGCGAGGTATCGACGGTTTCGTCGCCACCAACACGACCCTCCACCGCCCCGTTCCCTCCAATACCAAGACGCGGAGCGTCTTCGCCGAGCGTGGGGGCCTCTCCGGAAGGCCACTCCAACCGCGTTCGGCCGAAGTGATTAGACTGCTCTACGAGGAGGCCGGCTCCGAGGTACCGATAGTCGGAGTCGGTGGGATCGACTCGGCGGACTCTGCTTGGGAGGCGATGACATCGGGAGCATCTCTGTTGCAGTTGTACTCGGCTATGGTGTTCAAGGGCCCGTCCGTAGTGTCTCTCATAGTCAAGGGACTCAGGAGGAGGATGAGGGACAACGGTTTCCTGAGCATCGAAGAGGTAGTTGGCTATGGCAATCCCTGACTCGCCAGTGAAAACCCTCATCAACACCCGAATTGAGGTGTGAGCATGGCGGGGACCCGGGCTTCGCGTCTGATCGTAGTCGGCCTCGCCCTAGCCGGGCTTGTTGCTCTGATGTTCCTTAGCGTCAAGCCCGAGACCCAGTATTCTGTAGACGAGGTCATGGCCTCGCCTCAGTCACATGAGGGCGATGTGCATCTGCGTGGTCAAGTAGTCGCCGGCTCGCTTGATTCCGCCTCATCCTCGTTTGACCTCGCAGGGACGTCGCACACGCTCCACATCGACTTCTCTGGGGTTGCCATCCCCGACGGTTTCGAAGAGGGCCATACAATAGCTGTCAAGGGAAACCTGATGGACAGCAGTGAAGGTTGGCTGCTTAAGGCACATGAGATTCAGACAGGTTGCCCTTCGAAATACTCGGAATAGCGCCTTATCCCGCATTTCGGGTCAGGGATTCGTTGATATGGGGCGATTTCCCGCCATAATCGGGCTAGGGGGAGAGTTGACGTGCTCTGTTGTTCTCAAATCGTCGAAAATGGAGACCCGAAGTCCGAGGGCGGCGCAGACGAGCCATTGGTGTTCCACCGGTTGACGTCGATGCCTCGCCCCCAAGAGAT
>Ga0207963_1000418_pt1 | contig 22310 bp, 21 predicted proteins | sample Knorr_S15_td_NAD_FD_185604 | JGI IMG/M metagenome (GOLD analysis project Ga0207963, IMG submission 185604) | Marine microbial communities from Southern Atlantic Ocean transect - Knorr_S15_td_NADW_ad_2500m_LV_A (SPAdes) (version 2) | ecosystem: Environmental > Aquatic > Marine > Oceanic | place...
TATTGCCACCTCTAGTGGCGTAATAAATCTAAAGAAGGTCCAACTTTCTGGAAAAAAAGAGGTTTCCATTAAAGACTTTAATAATGCTTACCAATTAATTAAGCTTAACTAATACAACTTTCATGTGGATTGATATACAACACTAGGTACTGCCATTAAAATCCAGCTGCCTCCATGCCTCATACGCAACTATAGAAACGCAGTTAGATAGATTCAAACTGCGAGAGCCTTTTTGCATTGGAAGAGTAATACCGTCATAATGGTCTAGTATCTCTTTTGGTAGTCCACGTGTTTCTGGACCAAATAAAAATGAATCATTTTCTTGATATTTTACTTTTGTATAGTTTTGACTTACTTTTGAACTAACAGCAAATAATCGCATTGGTTTTGCTTCATTTATATAATGATCAAAACTTTCATACTCAAAGACTCTGGCTAATTCTTTATAGTCTAGCCCTGCTCGCCTTAGACGTTTATCAGTCATCTCAAATCCGTAAGGTTTAATTAAATGTAGGCTTGTGCCCATATTGGCGGATAGTCGGATTATGCTTCCTGTGTTGGTTGGTATCTCAGGCTCAAATAATACTAAATTTAACATAATATTTTATTTTTTCGCTTGAAATAACTTAATCATCCCATAGATAGCAAGTAACTTAATGAAAAACATTAATTCAAATTTTATGAATATTGATAAATTAACAACCCAATTTCAACAAGATTTAGCATCAGCTCAGTCTCTTGCTAATGCTCATAATCATAGTGTGATTGAACCACTTCATGTTCTAAGAAGTATGTTGCAAGACAATACAAGCAGTGTTAGTAGCTTATTGACAAATTGTAAAGTTGATCACGCTAAACTAACTAAGGAAATTGATAAACAAATCAATCTTCTGCCTGCAATTGATAAACCAACTGGCGATATAAATATATCTCAAAACTTATTACGCCTGTTAAATCAGACCGACAAGTTGGCGCTAGATAGAGGTGATAGTTATCTCTCTACTGAATTATTTTTATTAGCAATTATCAAAAACAATGACCAAACAACAAAAATATTAAAAGATTTTGGTGTTAACGAACAACTTTTAAATACAGAAATAGAAAATCTTAGAGGAAATGAAAAAGTGAATGATCGAAACGCAGAGACTCATAGAGAGTCACTTAATAAATATACCTTAGACCTAACTGAGCAAGCAATAAAAGGGAAGCTAGACCCTGTAATCGGTCGAGATGGAGAAATTCGACGTGCAATTCAAGTGTTGCAACGCCGTACTAAAAACAACCCAGTACTTATTGGTGAGCCAGGTGTAGGTAAAACAGCTATTGTTGAGGGTTTAGCGCAACGTATTATTAACGGAGAAGTTCCAGAAGGACTCAAAAGCAAACGCGTCCTTGCGTTAGATATGGCAGCGCTTGTGGCGGGAGCAAAATATCGAGGTGAATTCGAAGAACGTTTAAAAGCTGTCCTCAAAGAACTTGAATCAGAACAAGGGCAGGTTATTCTTTTTATTGACGAGCTACACACTGTTGTTGGGGCAGGAAAAACTGAAGGCGCTATGGATGCCGGAAATATGCTTAAACCAGCCCTAGCACGTGGTGAACTTCATTGTATCGGTGCAACTACTCTCAATGAATATCGTCAATTTATCGAAAAGGATTCTGCACTTGAGCGTCGTTTTCAAAAAGTTCTCATAGATGAACCAAACGAAGAAGACACAATCGCGATTCTTAGAGGTCTAAAAGAACGTTATGAAGTTCACCATGGCGTTGAAATAACTGACCCAGCAATTATAGCTGCAACAAAACTTTCACAGCGCTATATCAGTGACAGGAAATTGCCAGATAAGGCCATAGACCTTATTGATGAGGCAGCATCTCAAATACGTATGGAAATTGACTCTAAGCCAGAATCAATGGACAAGCTTGATCGAAAATTAGTGCAACTTAAAATTGAAAGAATGGCTTTAAAGAAAGAAAAAGACAAGGCATCAAAAAAGAGACTTAATGAACTGGAATCTAATATAAAAAAATTAGAAAAAGAATATAGCGACTTTGATGAAGTTTGGAAACGGGAAAAACTAAAAGTTCAAGGCTCTCAACACTTAAAAGAAGAACTTGAACAAGCAAAGAATAATCTAGAGATAGCCCAAAGAAGTAATGACTTGGCAAAAATGAGTGAACTTCAATATGGCATTATCCCTGACTTAGAAAATAGTATTTCTCAATGTGATAACGATGAAAACAATCAAATGACACTGCTAAGAAATACAGTTACTGAAATAGAAATTGCCGACATTGTGGCTCTCTGGACAGGTATCCCTGTTGATAAAATGATGGCTGGCGAAAGGGACAAGTTAATGAAAATGGAGGAAATATTACATCAACGCATTGTCGGTCAAGATGAGGCTGTTAAAGTTATTTCGAATGCTGTTCGCCGAGCCCGCGCAGGCCTCTCTGAACCTGGTCGACCTGATGGCTCTTTTTTATTCATGGGACCAACTGGTGTTGGAAAAACTGAACTAACGAAAGCACTTGCAGATTTTCTTTTTGACACCGATAAAGCCATCATTCGTATGGATATGAGTGAATTCATGGAGAAGCATTCTGTTGCAAGAATAATAGGTGCACCTCCAGGTTATATCGGCTACGAACAAGGAGGTGTTTTGACGGAAGCTGTTAGACGCAAACCTTATTCAATAATATTACTAGACGAAATTGAAAAAGCACACCCTGATGTATTCAACATTCTTCTTCAGGTGCTTGACGATGGCCGCTTAACAGATGGCCAAGGTCGAACAGTCGACTTTAATAATACCGTCATCGTAATGACCTCTAACTTAGGCTCTAATCTAATTCAAGAAAATCCAGAAAAAGATATAAAAAACCAGTTAACTGGACTTTTGAACCGACACTTTAGGCCTGAATTTATTAATAGAATTGATGAAATTGTTATTTTTAATAATCTTGAAAAATCACAGATTAAAAGTATCGCTAAACTTCAGATAGAACAACTTCAGTCAAGATTGTCTGAAATTGGACTATCAATTAAAGTAAACGACGATATTATTAATCAGATTGTTGAAAATGGCTACGATCCAGTCTACGGCGCTAGACCAATTAAGAGGACTATTTTAAAAATGCTTGAAAATCCTCTTTCTCAAAAAATTCTTTCTGGCGAGTTCGAATCAGGTGATACTGTTTTAGTTAACTCAAAAAACGACAAAGTTAACTTTAGTTCTCAAAAAAAATAAAGATTCTCTAACACCTGATAATTTCAAGGCATAGCAAAACCAGCTTGTTGATATAATGGCTACCTTATGCAAGAATACTTAAAAATTACTAGGAACGGTCTTTGGAACAATAACCAAGCATTGGTCGCTTTGTTGGGCTTGTGCCCACTTCTAGCAGTAACCAACAATGTGACTAACGCAATCAGCTTAGGCATAGCAACAACATTTGTGTTGGTTGCTTCTAACCTTAGCGTCTCATTATTTCGTAACCACATCAGAAAAGAAGTAAGAATTCCAATCTTTGTTTTATTGATAGCTTCTTTTGTGACGGTAGTAGACCTTATTATGCAGTCATTCTTTTACGACATGTACTTAATACTCGGTATTTTTGTTCCTCTTATCGTTACCAACTGTGCTATATTGGCACGTGCTGAAGCTTTCGCTTCAAAGAACACCTGGGATAAATCTGTTATTGATGGATTGATGATGGGTGTTGGCTTTTCAATAGTATTAGTATTGCTAGGAGCGATGAGAGAAATCCTAGGAAGTGGAACGCTATTTGATCAGGCGGATCTGATTTTTGGTGATCTGGGTTCTAGTTTGAAAGTGACTTTTTTTGATCAATACCAAGGAACATTAATCGCTTTATTGCCGCCAGGTGCTTTTATCGGCTTGGGTTTGATTGTTGCCCTTAAAAACTTAATCGATTCAAGACAAATGGCCCCTCAAACTGCGGCTAACTCTAAAGCGACTCTAGAACCTCAAACAAACTAAAGTTACTCCATGTCTGGGAGAAAAACGATTAATGATTTTCTTAGTGAAGATCTGATTGATATCACTCAGCTATTAACCTTGGTGCTTGGTCAAAACAAAGAGCGACTTTACACTTACTCAAATTACGAGCTCACCAACAAAGAACTGAAAAGGCTTGATGAGCTTATCCATCAGAGACAGCAAGGAAAGCCTTTTGCTTATTTAAGCGGGTCACAGGGTTTTTATCATCTAGACTTCAAAGTGTCTCCCGCTACCTTGATTCCAAGACCTGAAACTGAACTTTTAATCGATATTGCAGTTGAATTGTTTGATTCTAACCAAAAAATCCATGTTCTGGATTTAGGAACGGGAAGTGGAGTCATAGCAATTACTCTTGCCGATAAATGTCCCTCATGGCAACTAAGTGCAACCGATAAATCTAATGATGCCTTAGAAATTGCAAAGCTAAATGCTACCAGAAAAATTGACTTTTATTGTGGTAACTGGTTTGAAGCATTACCCAACAAAAAATTTGACCTAATTATTAGTAATCCGCCATACATAGCTGAAAATGACCCTCACCTAGAAGACCTTAAACATGAGCCAATAGAGGCTCTCATATCAGGAAAAGACGGCTTAGACGACATCAGAAAAATCATTAAGCAGGCGCCTCAATATCTAAATCCTGGGGGTTATATACTCCTTGAGCATGGTTACAATCAAAAAATAGAAATTACTAAATTACTGGAAAACTCATTCACTAATATATCAACCTATAAAGACTACAACAGTGTCGAACGCACAATACTTGCACAGTATTCATAAAAAATTTCATTTAAATTGAAATATAATCCTAGTATGAAAAACTACTCCAAAAATTTTGACTGAAAAAATAGATACGCTAGTAGTTGGTGGTGGTCAGGCAGGTATAGCCATGAGTGAGCACCTGAGCAACTGTAACGTACCTCACCTCGTTCTTGAGCGACACCGGATTGCGGAACGCTGGCGTTCAGAAAGATGGGATTCTCTGGTTGCTAATGGTCCGGCCTGGCATGATCGATTACCAGGGATGGAGTTCGCGGATTTCGATCCCGATGCATTTCCTTCTAAGGAACGGATTGCAGACTATTTAGTCGCTTATGCAGATATGATCAATGCACCCATCCGTTGTGGCGTGGAGGTCAGAGAAGTACGAAGAAATGTTGGCCGCCCGGGCTTTCGTGTCGAAACCTCGGGTGGTGTGATCGAAGCCAACAGTGTGGTTGCCGCCACTGGATCTTTTCAAATCCCTGTGATTCCAAACCTGGTTCCTGCAGATGCAGAAATCACGCAGATCCATTCCAGCGCCTACCGCAATCCAGACCAATTGCCTGAGGGTGCGGTGCTAGTAGTCGGAGCAGGATCATCAGGGGCACAGATCGCAGATGAACTATTGCTTTCAGGTAAATCTGTTTACCTCTCTGTCGGCCCGCACGACCTTCCTCCTCGAAGTTATCGTGGACGTGATTTTGTCTGGTGGCTAGGGGTTCTCGGTAAATGGGACGCTGTGACTATGGAGCCCGGTATGGAACATGTTACCATTGCGGTAAGCGGAGCTCGTGGTGGTCATACGGTTGATTTTCGACGTCTTGCTAGGCAAGGGATAACGCTTGTTGGTAGGACAGAATCCTTCAAAAATAATGTGATGTATTTCGCGAAGGATCTTGCAGATAATATTGCGCGAGGGAATGCGTATACCCTTTCGCTGCTAGACGAAGCCGACGCTTATGTGATAAGAAATGGTCTTGACTTTCCAGAGGAACCTGAAGTCCGCAAAGTTGAACCAGACCCGGCGTGTGTGACTGATCCAGTTCTTGAGTTGAATCTGACAGAGGCTGGAATAACTTCAATACTTTGGGCAACAGGTTTTGATGTTGATTACAGCTGGTTAAAGGTTGACGCCTTCGACAAAAAAGGTAAGCCGAAACATGAGCGTGGCATTGCGGTCGAAGCCGGGATTTATTTTTTGGGATTACCGTGGCAGTCACGAAGAGGATCCTCTTTCATCTGGGGAGTCTGGCACGATGCCAAGTTTCTGGCTGACCAGATATCTATTCGACGTAATTATCTGGCGTATGATGATTCAGCGCGATGAAAGCCTGAAAGCGCATCAAACCTTGATAATACTTAGGGTTAAATAGACTTATAATGGAAAAATCTATGACACACCAACGAATTAGAAAATTTAACACCGCACAAATGTACCCGGGTAAAGGGATGGATAATGATCTCTGTATGGCCGTAAGAGCCGGCAACCGAGTATTTTTAAGAGGGCAAACTGGTTTTGACTTGGATGGCAATATGACGGGTGTTGGTGATGCTGCAGTACAAGCAGAAAATGCGATGAGTTGCGTTAAGATATTGCTTGAAGAGTCAGGTGCTAAGTTGGAACATATTTGCAAAGTAACAATCTATATCACCGACCGATCTTATCGTGAAGAAGTGTATGAGGTAGTCGGTCGTTGGCTTAAAGGTATTCATGTATGTTCTACTGGTTTAATTGTCAAAGGATTAGCATTGCCAGAGATGATGATGGAAATTGATGTTGAGGCAATAATTCCAGAGGATGATTAAATACTAAACAAAGAGAATTAAGAGGAGAGTGAGTTATGACTTTTTCTGTTGCGGGGTTTTGTAAAAGAACAGGTATGGTTGGCGTTTCTATCACCTCGTCTAGTATTTGCGTGGCAAGCCGCTGCCCCTGGGTTCGTGCAGGCGTTGGAGCGGCAAGCACTCAAAATATTACTGACCCAAGTTTGGGTAATGAAATGCTAGATTTAATTGCTCAGGGTTCAAGTCCCGAGCAAGCAGTTCAAATGGTTACTAAAGGACGAAAATTTATCGATTATCGGCAATTGTCTGTGATCGATATTAAAGGTCGAAGTGCTAGCTTTACTGGCTCAGAAACTCTCGGTACTAATGCAGTGGTTAGGGGTGATGGTTGTATTGCAGCGGGAAATCTGTTGGTCAGTACTGAAGTGCCTCAGGCTATGGTTGATAGTTTTTCTAAACACTCAAACTTACATCTGGCTGAGCGATTATTGTTAGCCTTGCAGGATGGCCTTGATGCAGGCGGTGAAGAGGGACCTGTACACTCGGCTGGAATTAAGGTTGCACATGAACATTCTTGGCCATTAGTGGATTTACGAGTGGATTGGGCTGATGAGAAACCCATTGATCAGTTAATAGAGTTGTGGCGGAACTTCGAAGGTCAAATGATGGATTACAATACTCGTGCCATAGACCCCCGAAGCGCCCCAAGCTATGGTGTTTCCGGAGACCTCTAGTATGCCGTCTAGCACTGCATCAGAAAAAGAAACAATCTCAGTAATTGAGGCCAAAGCAATTGAGTTGCTGAGGACCTTAGTTGGGTTTGACACCACCAGCTATAAATCCAACCTTGAATTAATTGAATTCATTCAATCTTATTTGAAAAATTATGGCATTCAATCGACTTTGGTGCATGACGAGAGTGGCAAAAAGGCCAACTTATATGCAACGATTGGACGCACAGATATTGGTGGGATTATGCTATCAGGGCATACTGATGTTGTGCCGGTGGCTGGTCAAGACTGGAATAATGATCCATTTTGTTTGATAGAATCTGACGATAAGCTATATGGACGTGGCAGTGCTGATATGAAAGGTTTTATCGCTTTAGTATTAAGCCGCTTGCCAGATATGTTATCTGCCAATCTCAGTAAACCTATCCATTTGGCTTTTTCTTACGATGAAGAAGTCGGATGTATTGGTGTCCAGCGCTTATTAGATCTATTGGAACACCAACCAATAAAACCAAGTTGTTGTATTGTTGGTGAACCAACTAGTATGGAAGTTGTTATTGGACACAAAGGCAAGTCTGCTCGTCGTGTGCAAGTAAGAGGCCATGCTTGCCATTCTGGACAATCACCCTTCGGAGTTAATGCGATTGACTACGCATCGGAATTAATTGTATACATTCGACAATTGGCGCGGGAAAAAGAAAAAAATGGACCCTTTGATAAAGACTATGAAGTGCCTTACACAACACTTCATACTGGAGTTGTACAAGGGGGAACAGCGCTTAATATTGTGCCCAATTTCTGTCAGTTTGATTTTGAAATCCGTCATCTGTATGAAGAAGATCCGCAGCATTTATTAGATAAAATAGAAGCCTATGCACGAGACCATCTACAAACCGAGATGCGCTCGATTGCAGCTGATACAGGTTTTGATTTTAAAACGCTAGCAACTTATCCAGGCTTGTCAACCAATCCAGGTATAGAGTTTGTTACTTATGTAAAGCAATTGCTTGATATTGATGCTCATAGTAAAGTGACATTTGGCACTGAGGGCGGGTTGTTTCAAAAACGTCTTGGCATCCCTACTTTGGTCTGCGGACCTGGTAATATCGACCAAGCGCATAAGGCTAATGAATATATCAGTCTTGAACAGTTACAAATAGGCGGTAAATTTTTGGATTGTTTAATACAATCTTTGCATTAATGCTTTTAATAATATCAAATAGATTTTTGCCGCCCTTCGACTCTATCCTGCAATGATTTCCAAAAATAAGTCGCTGTGATGACTGGCTTCCTGAAACTTTGAAGTTTGATCGGTTTTATCGTTGTAAGCGGAAGCATACCTGGGATTTGACCACCATCCGTTACAAGTGCAGCAAGCCATTGACCCATTAAAGTGGCCATTCCAACACCGCGACCATTATAACCAAGCCCACTATATACTCCTGGCGCCATTTCGTGAATGTGTGGTAATCCACTCATTGTCAACGCGATTTTGCCACTCCAATAAAATTCAAACTGTGGTTCTGTTATCTGAGGAAACAAACTTTGTATGCGTTTGACAATATGTGAGAAATCTCTAATGGATTTGCCCTCATAAATGTTGCCACTTCCACCAAGTATTAGTCTACCTTCGTGATCGAGACGAAAATAGTTCAACAGGCGTTTGGTATCAGAAGCAACATGGCCATGTGGCAAAATACTCTGCCGTAGCTTGTTACTCAATGGCTGAGTCGCAACCTGGAAGCTGTGTAGGGGAATAATGCTTCGATTGAGACCAGGCCAAAGTCCAGGATTATTGTTCAGGTCCGAATAGCCATTGGTACAAATTAAGATACGATTGGCATTAATACTAGCTTTCTGAGTGGAGGCCTGCCAACGATCTTGTAACGGTTTAATCTTGTTGACTAGAGCATTAGAGTAGATTTTAACACCTTGTCTAATCGCCGCTTTTGCCAAGCCACGGGCATAACTCAAAGGTTGCAGACTACCACCACGCTTGTCCAGTAAAGAAATGAAATAACTACTAGTACCAAGGTATTCTGCTGTTGTTTTTTTATCCAACAACTCAACTGGAGCACCGAGTTTAGATAGTAGGTCTACACGACTACGAATTACACCGCAGCTGGTATTTGAAAATGCAGGCTGAATAAAACCATTGCGGTTCGCTTTACAATCTATCTGATACTTTTTTATCAAGTCAAATACAAGATCGGCCGAACCATTGGTTGCATTAATAACCGCATTCCCTTTTTCGTCGCCAAGCTGCTTCCTAACTTCTTCTGGGTAGAGTTTGAGTCCTGGAATAACCTGGCCGCCGTTGCGTCCCGAAGCGCCGTATCCGGGCTCGACTGCATCAACTACGACCACATCCTGCTCCAATTCACTCAAATGCAGAGCCGCAGACAATCCGGTAAAGCCAGCACCTATAATCAATATATCACAGTCCAAATTATCTTCAAACGAATCTATTTCTAACTGAGTTGAGGTAGCTTGCCATAGCGACTTGAACTCATCACCGACACTGTTTGAAGTTTTATGGCTAATCATTGACTAATTTAATTTGCGAGAGCATTACCCCGGTAATTACTATTATAGCTCCAACTGTTTGCTGCCAGTTCCAACTCTCACCCAGCAAAAAAAGAAAAAGCATCACATAAAATGGTAAGGCATTCAAATGAAATGAAGCTATACCAATTCCAAGCCCACTTACTCCCCTTATCCAAAAAATTTGCGATATTGCGAATCCAAGCCAAGCATAGATAAGTACTAGACCAAAATGTCTTATTGTAATTTCAGGATATGGACCAATTAATTGCAATAAAAAATTACAAATAACATATAAAACAAGGGTAAAGATTGCCATTCCAAAAGTTGTTATAGTCGTTTGCCCAAGAGAGGTCATTCCTGGAAGATTTTTTACTGTTGCACGTGACCCCCAAGCAAATATTGCTGCAGGTATAAACACAAGAAATGTCCCTAAACGAAGGCCAAAACTAGCACCTTCAAAAGTTGCTCCTGTTGCCAAAAAGCCACCAAATAAAACTAAAATAATTCCTATCAAAAACCATCGAGTGATTTTCCGACCATCAAGGATGACCTCTAAAGTCACTGCTGCCAATGGCATTGTAGCTGCAGCAAGCGCAGCGATTACGGGCGTTGTTAATGATTGTACAAAAAGTAACAAAAAAGAGCCTATCCCAAACCCTATTCCACCAATCCAGAATCCTTTAATCCAATTTGCGGTTCTTAAAACACTACTTCCTTCAAGAGCAATCCAAATAAAAAATAATAAGACAAATGCAAATACATTTCTAACAGTTATAACAGTCACAACATCCCAATCATCCAACAAATATTCTGCTGCAGGAAATCCTAATGCAAAAATACTAATAGCGACAACAAGGATAGCGTTCGATTTAATGATTTCAGAATCCTCATGTTTTGAGATCTCTGAATGATATTTTTTCCAAAGCATTCTTTTTTTAGCAGTTTTTTAAAATATATAACATGCGCAATATTACAGTGAGAAAGAACATCAAAAAAAAATAATTTTAATAATTTTTTTGGTTGCATAAATTAGGGAGTTGAGACATAATGAGTTTCTCATTTTTGAATTCAAATTATTGACTATGAAACAGAGTAGGAGAAGGTTTGATAAGTCTGAATACTTCGAAAGACAAAGAAAAACTAGAGTCGCTATGGAGTCTGAAGGTGTCGACCTGTTGATCGTTTATGATCCCGCCAATATGTGCTGGCTTACTGGTTACGATGGTTGGTCATTCTATGTGCACCAATGTGTCGTAATCAGTACTGATGGTCTACTTTTTTGGTACGGCAGAGGCATTGATGCTAAAGGCGCTGAGCTTACAACAGACCTTGACCTAGATGACATTGTTCCCTATCCAGACGATTATGTGATGAGTACTGAGCGTCACCCGATGGAGTTTCTCGCAACTATATTAAAAGATAAGGGATTAAACAAAAAAAGAATTGGCTTAGAAAAAGATAATTATTATTTTTCAGCTCGAGCTGCTGAATCTTTATATAGTAGCCTTCCGGATGCAGCATTTAGTGATCAAACTGGTCTAGTCAATTGGCAAAGAGCAGTCAAGTCAGATACTGAGATTACCTATATGAGGCGTGCAGGAAAAGTCATAGAGGGCGTCTACGAGCGAGTCATGAAAGTTGCTAAGCCTGGTATGAGGAAAAATGATTTAGTTGCTGAAATAATGCATGCAGGCGTCCAAGGCCATCAAGGTCATTATGGCGACTACACTTCGTTCGTGCCTCTTATTGGTGCTGGTGATGAAGCGGCAGCTTGTCACATGACTTGGAATGATCAAAAATTGAATAACAATGAAGGCATGTTTTTGGAATTGGCTGGTGCTTATGCTAGATATCATTGCCCTTGCTCAAGGACTTTATTTTTGGGTAGCCCTCCGAAAAAATACTTGGACATTGAAAAGGTGATTTCTGAGTGTATTGAAAATGCTATTTCGATGTTTAAACCTGGCAATACCTGCGCTGAAATATCCGATAACTTTACGGCAACTCTAAAAAAATACGGTTATGAAAAAAATAACCGCTGTGGCTACCCCATTGGACTCAGCTACCCCCCCGATTGGGGTGAGCGTACAATGAGTCTTCGTGGGACCGATCAAACCATTCTCCAGGAAAATATGACATTTCATTTTATGCCAGCTATCTGGTTTGATGACTGGGGCTTTGAAATGACAGAAAGCATTCGGGTTGGGGAGAATGGTGGAGAATGCTTGTCCAAGGTTCCTAGACAATTATTGGTTAAATAGTAATATTATGAGAGATAACCCAATTAGCACTTCAATAAACTTTGATAAAGACGGTATTCAGCACGGCTTTTTAAAGGTTCCTTACTCGAGCAATAAATCCGCCTGGGGCGCAGTGATGATTCCAATTACTCAATTCAAAAATGGTGACGGACCTTCAGCGATATTAACTGGAGCCAACCATGGAGATGAATATGAAGGTCCAATCGCTTTATTTAACTTGAGCGCTCGTGTAAATATTAATGACATTCAGGGTCGTATAATTATTGTTCCTGCAATGAATTATCCAGCATTTCAATCTGGTGATAGAAACTCCCCAATCGACGACATTAACTTAAATCGCACCTTTCCTGGCAAGCCAGATGGTACAGTAACACAAATTATTGCTGACTATTTTTCTCGAACTCTATTACCAATGTCCGAATACGTGTTAGATATCCATTCTGGCGGAAAAACGCTAGATTGCCTCCCCTTTGCAGCGTCTCATGTTTTGGATGACAAAAACCAAGAAAAAGCTTGTGAATCTGCTGCCAAGGCATTTGGTGCACCGTATCTACTTAAAATGCTAGAACTTGACTCTGGCGGTATGTACGACTCTCAAGTTGAATCGATGGGCAAAATATTCGTTACAACAGAGCTTGGTGGAGGTGGAACAAGTTCTCCAAAAACGGTAGAAATAGCAAAACGAGGGGTCAATAATTTTCTTGTTCATGCAGGCATCATGACAGGAAAACTTAACCCCTCTCCAACGCCAACTGTGTCCCTGAATATGCCTGATGAACGATCATTTGTCTGTTGTGAACATCGAGGTCTAGTAGAGCCCCTTGTTGCTCTAGGTGACAAGGTCAATGAAGGCGACCTGCTTGCAAAGATTCATAACATCGACAGAACGGCGACAACACCACATGAATACTATGCCAAAAGAGATGGAATGGTAATCATCAAACATGCACCTTCAATAATTAATATTGGTGACAACCTTAATGTTATTGCAGAGGTTGTTAAATGACTACCTAGAAAGAAAAAAGGTGCAACAAGAAATCTATATGGAACAAGAGAATCTATTGAGCTCGAAAAAATTAACCGTGTCGTGCATTGGGCTTCACAGGATTTTTAACAACTCCAGATTTACGAATTAAACTATCCGGCACAACTTCTGTATCTTTAACTCTCTCAAGGACTGCATAGCTAAAATAGCGTCTGAGTCCAATATTAGCCTTCAAGACTCTTTTTAAAAAATCTTGATAATCTGAAACATCTTTGACAAGAACTTTCAAAATATAATCTAGACCTCCACCCACTGACCAACATGAAAGCACTTCATCAAAACCCATGATGGCATCTTCAAAACGAGCAAATTGACCCTCTTTGTGACTTTCTAATTCAACCTCAGTAATCACTAGATGAAAATTTTTCAGAAAAGGAGAAGACAATTTTGCGCCGTAACTCTCAATAATGCCTTCTTCTTCTAGCCTTTGAAGTCTGTCCCAAGAAGGTGTAAGTGACAAGTTAAGTCTATCAGCTAGGGCAGTTTTTGTAATTCTACCTTCTTCTTGGAGAATAGAAAGTATTTGAATGTCTCTTTCATCAAGTTTATACATGAGAAGATTATCTCATAAAAGAGATAAAAATACGAGTTTTTCAGATAAACCAACAATATAAAAACTGTTAAATCCCGTTAAACCTTTAATTAATTCTTTTAGTCAGTATATGTAAGATTTGTTCAAAAGTGGACTGGTTGGAGGTAAAGACCGGTTTTCCAATAGCCCTTTCAATTTCAGGAATAATTTCTGTAGACCTTAGTGCTGTGCAGGAAATAAATAAAGCATCGGCCTTATCATCAATGGCTAATTTTGCAGCAGCAATAATGTCACCAGGGATCACCATAGCAACATCTCTATCATCATCCATATCCATATGCATTGCAGATAGAATTTCCAAACCTTGTCGCTGCAAATAATCAGCCAATAAGGTTGACACATCATTGTTATAGGGTGTTAATACGCTAATCTTATTAATACCTTTAAGCTTAATATCTCCAGCCACAGCCTGAGACGTAGTGAGAACTTTTGCATTCGGCTTGCTCTTTTGGATGGCTAACTTGACAGCATCATCTCCTAAAATGGAAGAAGAAGAGGTGCAATTAAAAACAACCAGGTCAAGATCATAGCCAGGTAGTATCTCATTGGAAACTTGAGTCAAATCGCCTTCAATAGCAGCCAAGGAATCCGGCGTCATCGGGTTAGCAAAATGAATTCTATTAAAATAAAAGTCAAATTCTGGCTGATGTTCATTGTAAAGACGCACAAAATCACGCTCAAAAGTGAAATCAGTGTTGAGGACAATTAAACCAACGCAAGGTCTGACAATGTTGTTAAATAAATTCTTTGGGATTCGATATTTTGTTGAATTAACCGTCATAATTAATAACTATTTAGTGTTGAATAGATTTAGAAAATAAGTGCATCACAACTACACCTGAAATAATTAAAGCCATACCAATCATAGATGCAAGGTCTGGCACCTCTTTGTAAACAAATGCACCAATGATGGCAACCAAAACGATTCCGAGTCCCGACCAAACAGCATACACTACACCTAGAGGCAATTCCCTTAAAGCAAGTGTCATTAGCCAGAATGAAATAATATAGAAAATTACAAGAAAAGTTGTGGGTATGAGTTTTGAAAACTCTTCTGTGACCTTAAGAAGACTTGTACCAGCAACTTCAGCTGCAATTGCTAATGCTAAATAAAAATAACTCATTTGACCCCTTAAGAATCCAACAAAAACCAAAGTATAACCTGGACACCACTAAGATATCAATAAAAGTAAGAAGTTGGTCTGTAAGCCGGGTTCTGTTTGACCGAAGTCACGATAGTCATTCATCTAAGATAATTGTCACCAAGTATCTTTAGCACTCTACCCGAAGACAGCGCGAGTCACGCCTAAGCCTTCCTATTTGAGCTTGCTCCAAGTGGGGTTTACCTTGCCACACTTATTGCTAAGTGTGCGGTGCGCTCTTACCGCACCATTTCACCCTTACCTATCAGATAGGCGGTATTCTTTCTGTTGCACTTTCCGTCGCATCACTGCGCCTAGCCGTTAACTAGCACTTCACTCTATGGAGCCCGGACTTTCCTCTTAATGCGTCTGCATTCAGCGACTATCCGACCAACTTCAAAGGAAAATTATACGCTAGGATTGATGAATTTAAACGAAGTGCTTGTATTCTCTCTAGACTTCGACTAATTGGACTCTGTAAGAGGGATGTTATCGAAAACCTTGTGAATATTATGTCCTTCAGTGTCAACTGCTACAGTGACCGGCATATCTTTAACTTCAAGCTCGTAAATCGCCTCCATACCGATATCCTCAAAGGCAACGATTTTAGCTTTTTTTATAGATTTGGAGATCAAATACGCCGCTCCGCCAACTGCAATCAAGTAACTTGCCTTATGTTTTTTAATGCTCTGTATTGCGGACTCGCCTCTTTCAGCTTTACCAATCATGCCAAGAATCCCTGTATTTTCCAGCATCATGTCGGTAAATTTATCTAGCCGAGTCGCAGTAGTCGGTCCAGCTGGTCCAATCACCTCATCTCCAACTGCATCCACTGGACCCACATAGTAAATAAATTTATTTTTAAAATTAACATCTCTTGGCAAACCCTCACCGCTCTCAATCATCATATTTAAGCGTTTATGTGCAGCATCTCGACCGGTGATCAAGGTACCCGTTAGCAATAAATTATCACCAATATTCCAGCCCTGCATTTGTTCACGAGTCAGGCTATCTAAATCAACCTTTGTGTATTGCGAAACATCCATCTCCAAATCCGGATAGAGATCAATATCCACGTCAGGCAATTCAGCGACACCTGAACCGTCAAGGGTAAAATGGACATGCCTAGTTGCAGCACAATTTGGGATCATGGCAACTGGTTGAGAGGCTGCATGCGTTGGATAATCATGAATCTTTACATCAAGAACAGTTGTCAGACCACCCAACCCTTGTGCACCAATACCAAGTTCATTAATCCTATTAAATAAGTCAATTCTGAGTGCTTCAATTTCAGTGTGTTGGTTTTTTTCTTGTAATTCATTGATATCGATCGGCTCCATCAAAGAAGATTTTGCCATTAGCATTGCCTTTTCTGCGGTTCCACCAACGCCGATACCGATAATGCCGGGGGGACACCAACCAGCACCCATCGTTGGTATTATTCTCATCACCCAGTCTGTTAAATTATCATCAGGATTAAGGACACTGAACTTGGCTTTATTTTCGGAACCGCTACCTTTTGCGGCAACAACAATATCTAACTTAGCACCCGGCACAAGCTTTGTATGAATAACTGCTGGGGTGTTGTCTTGAGTATTTTTTCTAGTAAACAAGGGGTCACTAACTATCGATGCTCTTAGTCGGTTATCAGGGTCATTGTAGGCTCTTCGAACGCCTTCGTTGACCATCTCTTCCAAAGAAAGGTCAGTGTCCCATTGAATCTCCATACCAACCTCAATAAACACATTAACGATTCCAGTGTCTTGACAAATTGGTCGCTTCCCTAGGGCGCACATTTTTGAATTGATTAGGATTTGTGCTATCGCATTTTTAGCGCTTTTATTGGTCTCTTTTTCATACGCCAAAACCATAGCCTTCACAAAATCAGGGGCGTGATAATATGAAATATATTGCAGCGAAGAATAAATACTTTCTATGAAATGTTCTTGTTTTATTTTCATATTTATTTAGTTGTGGGTATTGTCTAATGAAACCAAGCAGGTTATATTATATCTTCTAACCATTTTAATCAATATCTAGCTAGGAATTTCTTATGTTTAATGTTTTCAAAGGCCAAAACCTTTCTATCGACCTGGGCACCGCTAACACACTTATCTATATGGATGGCAAGGTGGTCTTAAATGAACCCTCAGTTGTTGCCCTTCGAACCGATAAAGGAACCGCAGAGACGACAGTTATTGCTGTAGGTCAGGAAGCAAAAAACATGCTTGGCAGGACCCCAGGAGCCATTAAGGCGATCAGACCAATGAAGGATGGCGTCATCGCAGACTTTAGCATTACTGAAAAAATGCTCCAATTCTTTATGAAAAAGGTACTCAAATCAAGTTTTTTTTCACCAAGCCCAAAAGTCCTCATTTGTGTACCCTGTGGCGCCACCCAAGTTGAGAGACGAGCCATCAAAGAAAGCGCTGTTGGTGCTGGAGCGAGAGATGTATACCTGATTGAAGAGCCAATGGCAGCGGCACTTGGCGCCGGTATGCCAATCGAAGAGGCCTCTGGCACAATGATACTGGATATTGGAGGAGGAACTACTGAAGTTGCGATTATATCCTTAAATGGTATCGTTTATTCTGACTCTTTAAGATGTGGCGGTGATCTTTTTGATGACGCCATCGTCAAATTTGTAAGGAGGGTTTATGGAATCATTATTGGTGAGGCGACCGCTGAACAGATCAAGGAAGAAGTTGGAAGCGCCTTTAAATCAAAAATAGTTAAAAAAAATGAGTTTCGAGGTCGTGCTGTTTCCACAGGTTTGCCTCAAAGCTTTGAGATCACCAATAACGAAGTCTTAGAAGCCCTACATGAGCCTCTGGGAATGATCATTAACTGTTTAAGAACAGCATTAGAGCAAACGCCACCTGAACTGTCTTCTGATATTGCACAAAATGGTTTAGTTGTCACTGGTGGCGGTGCACTTTTAGAGGGTATTGATAAACTAATCAACAATCAAACCCACCTCCCAGTCAGCATCGCCGATGACCCACTAACTTGTGTGGCTAGGGGTGGTGGTATAGCATTGGAAATGATTAACCAACTTGACATGGGGTTCTTAGCTGCAGAATAACTATAAGTAAGTCGAACTGTAAATAATGCGACTTTTTAAACTACTTGTACCAATCCTAATCTCAATAATGCTTATTGTATTGGATGCTCGTTTCTCTTACTTAGATAGTTTCAAGCGTTTCACTTTAACTCTCCTCTCACCTATATACTTTGTTGTTGACCTACCCAGTCATGTTGTCGATTGGGTAAATGATCAAGGCAGCAACAAGGCGCAACTGGTTAGTGAAAACAAATACCTAGAAGGTAAAACAATTGAACTCAAAGCCAGACTACAAACCTACAACAATCTTGTTCTAGAAAATCAAAAATTGACCCAATTACTGGATGCCACTTATACGATTCCTGAACATCAAATAACCTTAGCACATGTTAAATCAATCTCCCAATCGAGATTAAAAAAACAAATAATCATTAACAAAGGCAGCAAAGATGGTGTTCGCAATACACAGTTAATAGTTGGTTCTGATGGTGTCGTTGGGCAAGTAACTCAAGTAACACCTCTCTACTCAACAGTTCAACTTATAACTGACCCCACTCAACACATGCCCGTTAAAAATGTTAGAAACGGTATTAGAGGTATCACCAAGGGCTTAGCGACTAATGAAAGAGGAATGATTGTTGAATTTATACCATTAGATTCTGATGTCAAATTGGGTGACATTTTTGTAACAAGTGGTATTGGCACAACATACCCCCCCGGATATCTTGTTGGTAAGGTATTTAAAATTGATAAACCACCCAATGAAGCTTTTTTAACGATAACACTTAAACCAATACAAAACATGGATAAATTAGAATTTATTTTGATCATTTCACAAAAAAATGACTAAAAACAACTCACTTTTATTACTAACTAAAATAACTATTATTGCACTGATCGTTGGCGCAATTTCATTGCCTACTATACTGGAAATGGTTTCCCCCTTCTGGATGTTGATTTTCTTTATTTATTGGGTCATATATACCGATACTAAAGCGATATACCTCTTTGCATTAATACTCGGTCTCTTAACAGACATATTACAAGGCAGCATTCTAGGTCAAAATGCTTTGGCTTTGCTGATTAGCTCCGCTTTCATTTTGAATGTCAAAAAATCATTTTATGTTTCAAACTTAACCACTCAACAGGTCTATGTTTTTATCGCCTCGCTCATCTACTTAATCGCTCTAATATTGACTCATATAGCAATTCAGGGTTTCGATTTCAGCTGGCTGATAATACTTTCGCCTTTCACTGCTTCAATTATCTGGCCTGTTGTTCGTCTATTCCTAGCAAAGCTTAAACATTAAATAGTCAACCAGAATGGACAAAATTGCCAATACGAAAAGAGAAAGAAAGGTATTCAGATCAAGAATTGTTATTGCTTCCGTTTTTATGATTGCAATGGCCTTGCTGCTCATCTTTAGACTCTTTAACCTACAAATCATTAACCATGACTACTACACAGTGGAGGCTCAGGGTAATCAACTACAAATACTTCCTATTCAACCAATTAGAGGGGATATTCTAGATCGAAATGGTAAAGTCTTAGCAACAAACGAGCTCTCTTATAGGTTGACCATCACTCCTGAAAAAATTGATAATATTAATGACACCTTCATTGAACTACAAATAAGTGACCTCATTGACGAAAAAGACATAGAGAGATTCAATAAAAATTTAAGTCGTTATAAAAAATTTCACAATATTCCAATTAAATACAATCTATCTGAGGAAATAGCAGCAGGTTTCCTTGTTGAAAATCAGTTGTTTGGTGTCGAAATTGAGCCCTATTTTCATCGGGTTTACCCCAATGGTTCTTCTAGTTCACACATAATCGGTTATGTCTCCTCTATGACCAAAGAAGATAAAGACTATTATGATAAAAATAATTACGCAGGCACCACTTTTGTTGGCAAAACAGGTATCGAAAAGCAGTATGAAAAACTATTACATGGCCTATCAGGTGAAAAACAAATCGAAAGAAATGTTGATGGAAGAGTGGTAGATTCAAAAGTTATCAAAGCCTCTGGTCCTGGGCAAGATATTTATTTAAATATCGATCTTGATTTACAGTTGGCAGCTGAATCACTTTTGGGTGATAGTCGCGGTGCACTGGCGCTTATTGATGTCAATGACGGCTCAATATTGAGCCTTGTTAGCACACCAACTTTTGATCCTAACTGGTTTGTTGGTGGGATTTCGATTGAACGATACCAGCAACTCAAAAATGACAAAGAATTACCTCTCTTTGATCGTAGTATCAAAGGTCTTTACCCACCAGGTTCAACCATCAAACCGATGATCGCTTTGGCTGGATTAGAACTCAATAAGATCACTATTAAAGATCAAATATTCTGCCCTGGCTATTACAAACTGCCAGATTATTCGAGAAAATTTAACGACTGGAAACGTTATGGGCACGGTAATGTTGCACTAATAGAGGGAATCGCTCAATCATGTGACGTATTTTTTTATGATTTAGCTTATAAATTAGGCATTGATAATATTCATGATAGTCTTACTCACTTTCAGTTTGGCAACAAAACGGGGATTGACTTGCCAGGTGAATTGGGTGGCATTTTACCTTCAAGAGAATGGAAAAAAATTAATAAGGATGAGCCCTGGTATAGAGGTGAAACTCTAATCGCTGGAATTGGTCAAGGTTTTATGACAGCAAGCCCACTTCAACTAGCCTTGGCCACTGCTGCTATAGCGAATAAGGGACAACTATTATCGCCGCAACTATTGATGCATTCTCAAACAAAAAGTGGCGATATTTATGAAGATGACAAAAAGCCAGCACGTCAAATACCTATAAAAGATATTAACAACTGGGAGTTAATCATCGAAGGTATGAAGCAGGTCGTATATGGAAAACTGGGTACAGCAAGAAGACTGAACCACAAGCTTACATATACGCTGGCAGGAAAAACAGGAACTGCTCAGGTTTTTAGTCTCGATCCAGAAGAAGAGTATATTGCGGAAAATATTGAAGAAAAATTAAGAGATCATGCGTTATTTACTGGTTTTGCTCCTATCGAAGATCCCCAAGTAGCAATTGCTATTATTGTTGAAAATGCCGGAAGTGGTAGTTCAACAGCGGCGCCATTAGCTAGAGCGCTGCTAGATGTATATTTTAGTAAAAACCCTATAAAAGAAAACTCATCATCTGACTAACAATTAAAACATTTAAACCGACTCAGCATAAAACTTTTTTCTGAATTCAGAAAATGAATTGTCTTCAATAGCCTTTCTCATCGACGCCATTAACTGCTGATAGTAATAAAGATTATGTAAAGTATTTAAACGTGAACCTAAAATTTCGTTGGTTTTTTGAAGATGGCGAAGGTAAGCTCTTGAATAGTTCTTACAGGTTGAGCATAGACAGTTAGCATCGAGCGGTCTTGTGTCATTTTTATACTGTGAATTTCGGATTTTAATCACCCCGACAGAAGTAAATAAATAACCATTTCTTGCGTTTCGAGTTGGCATCACACAATCAAACATATCTATTCCACTAGCAACGCTCTCAACTAGGTCTGAAGGTGTACCGACACCCATCAAGTAACGTGGTTTATCAGCTGGCATGTGTTCAGGTAAATAATCTAGTATTTGCATCATCTGTTCTTTGGGTTCTCCGACAGATAGACCTCCAATTGCATAACCGTCAAAACCCATCTCCACTAAAGATTTAATTGATTGGAGACGAAGATCTTTATGCATGCCGCCCTGAACAATACCAAAAAGAGCATTACTGTTATTGAGTTTTTGATGCTCTGTTAGGGAGCGTTTTGCCCACCTGAGAGATAACTGCATTGACTCATCGACAACATTCTTTTCACTTGGATAAGGTGTGCAATCATCAAAAATCATCACAATATCGGAATCCAACTTTTGCTGTATTTGCATTGACTCTTCAGGACCCATAAATATTATTGAGCCATCTTTTGGTGAGTGAAACTTAACGCCTTGTTCAGTAATTTTTCGAACATCTCCCAAGCTAAACACCTGAAAGCCACCAGAATCAGTCAATATTGGGCCCGACCAATTCATAAAGCTGTGTAAGCCTCCGTGCGCTTCAATGACATCAGTTGTCGGGGTTATTGCAAGATGAAATGTGTTGCCTAGAATAATTTCTGAACCTAGGTTTTTTACCTCATCTACAGTCATCGCTTTGACAGCCCCGTAGGTACCTACAGGCATAAAAGCTGGTGTGTTAACCTCGCCACGATCAAAGATCATTTTTCCACGACGAGCCTTATCGTCTGTTTTGGTTACTTTAAATTTCATACTGAGAAAAAAATATTATTACTCTAAATATCGCCTAGGAAATGCTTTGTTGATTTGATC
>Ga0207963_1000423_pt1 | contig 22253 bp, 16 predicted proteins | sample Knorr_S15_td_NAD_FD_185604 | JGI IMG/M metagenome (GOLD analysis project Ga0207963, IMG submission 185604) | Marine microbial communities from Southern Atlantic Ocean transect - Knorr_S15_td_NADW_ad_2500m_LV_A (SPAdes) (version 2) | ecosystem: Environmental > Aquatic > Marine > Oceanic | place...
GGTGAATCAGAGGGTACCCTATGATTCAGGCTGCAGCCTCGACCCGGGCGACCTCTCTGGAGGAGATCAGCACGTTCTTCCCGGTATCGGAGAGTCGCCACTTGGGGCGTAGGGCCTCCGTGGCTGGCTCGACCATCTCGCCGTTGCGCAGCTCGCTCAGGTGGTGGCTCAGCAGCTGCCGCGAGATGGCCAGCTTAACGCGGATTTCGGTGCCCGAGAGCCCGATGTTGCCCGACTCCGCCAGCACTTCGAGGATCGCCAGGCGGGTGCCGGCGATCGGGTTGCGAATCCGGCTGACCTCCTCCTTGGTCAGGCTGGAGATGGCGTAACGGCGCAGCTTGCCATCCCTCCAGGAGATGATCTGGCCCTGCAACTCGAGGGTGTGGAGGTGGTATGCGGTGACTCCGTTGGCAAGGCCCAGGGCGTCACGCAGGGCGGAGAAGTGAATTCCCGCGTTCGCCTCGAGGTAACCGAGCAGTCTACCGCGGGTGAGCATGTCATCGCGGTTGCTCTTCATCCTGGCGAGCATCGGGGAGACCAGTGCGACGAGCACGGTGACCCGCATCACCTCGAACAGGATCGAGCCGAGTGCGAGCGAGCCGAGTGCGCCCGCCCCGCCGGCGAGAAGCCTAGCGGGCAGGTCCATCCCGGAGTCGTCTGAGTCGTCGTCCTTCTCCCCGCGCCTCAGTACGGGCTCCCCGTCCGAGCCCTCCGAGTCCCCCGAAGAGTCCTCTTCGGCAAACGTGGGGGCCGTGCCCCCATCGTCATCGACGGTGTCGGCGATGTCGTCGACGGGGGCGTTCATCATCCAGCCCCCGGCGAGCATCGCAGCCACCGCCAGAGCGGTCACGAGACGCACCGTCCGGACGCCTTCCATCACTCTGCGCAACCCTCCTTCACCTATGACTGCCGTGGTGAATTGGTTTGACAATTCAGAGTGGTGTTGAATAGTGGAACTCCCATCACGGGCCGAGCAGCGATGGCCGAGGAGTCAGATGTTACCATTGGTGACGACGACGAGCGAGCGGAGGCCATGCTTACCGCAGCCCGCTCTGTAGTGAGGACCTGTATGCAGGTCCGGCCTCACGAGCACGTGCTGGTGGTCACCGACCCGTCGACTTCCAAGGTCGGGCGCTCCTTGTACGAGGCAGCGGCTGAGGTCACCGATAGGATACTCATGATGATGATGCCGCGCAGCCACAGGCAGGGCAACGAGCCACCCTCATCCGTCGGCGACCTGATGCGTCGCCAGAACGTGGTACTGCTCGCCACTCGCAATTCCCTGACCCACACCCGTGCGAGAATCACCGCCTCACGAGAGGGAGCTAGGATTGCCTCGATGCCCGGCATCGACGAGGAGATGCTGGCAATCGGCGGGATGACCGCTGACTACAACGCCCTGCAGCGTGAGATATCGGGCCTCAACCCGATGCTTCGCAGGCGTCGCGACGTCCGTGTCACGAGTCCGGCCGGGACCGACGTCAAATTCCGCACCGGCGCCAGATGGGTCTTGGAGGACAACGGCATCTGCAACCGGCCGGGACAGATCGCCAACCTGCCTGCAGGGAAGGTGTTCGTCCTCCCGAAAGAGGGGTCGATGAACGGCAAGGTCGTGATCGACGGCTCGTGGGAGGGGGAACTGCTCGATGAGCCGTTGATTTTCCTAGTAGAGGACGGTCTGGTCGTAGGCATCACAGGCGGCGAGCTCGCTGAGAGCGTCCAATCTGTCCTGGACGAGGCCAAGGTCGGGCTGCGCCAGTCCAAGGCCGGCCTGGTCAACACGGTCGCCGAGTTCGGCTTCGGGATGAACTCACGAGCCAGACTGACCGGAAACAGGCTCGAGGATCAGGTGGTTCGCGGCTCCGCTTACTTCGGATTCGGCGACAACACCGCCCTCGGTGGGAGTGCGAATGTCGGAGTGCACATGCGCGGTGTCATGCTCAAACCGAGCATCGAGCTGAATGACGTCGATCTCGTGCTCGAGGGCAAGGTCACTGCCCGCAAGAGGTGATGCCAGTGCGAGCTCTCCTCTGGTGCAACGGCCAGCAGCCATCCTCGCATGTCGCAGAGGCCCTGCTGCAGGCCGGCTCGACGCCCTTCGGGGTCGATGGTGGTGCTGACAAGGCCGCCAGGGCGGGAATCGTGGTCGAGGAGGTCCTCGGTGATCTCGATTCGGTGGAGCTCGGCCAATGGGAGGGCAGGACCCACGAACTGCCCGACGACTCCAGCAGCGACTTGGCCAAGTCGATTGCGCTGCTCATCGAGCGGGGCTACACCGAGATTGACGTGGTGGGCTCCGACGGAGGCTCGACGGACCACGTCTTGGGAAACTGGGCTGCGCTCTGCGAAGCCCCGGGAGGGGCTCGCATCCGCCTTCATCACGAGGATGCCGTCACCCACCGGCTCCACCCACAGGATGGTGGCTTGGAGCTTGAGATCAGAGAGGGCAATGAGTTCTCAGTGTTCGCTCTGAGCCCCTGCAGCAGCGTCCATCTGCAAGGAGCCGAGTGGAATCTGGACGGAGAGGCTCTGAGCCTCTCCACCAGAGGGTTGCACAACCGAGGCACTGGAGACGTCGTTCGGATTCAGGCCGACGGGATTCTCGCCCTAATCGTCCCGAGAGGGGAATGATCACTCCTCTTCGGCCACCTTCGGGTCGCGTGAGAGCATCATCGCGATCGGCCGGGTCCTTGGGTCGGACTCCAGCGCGATTTTCATGATGACTGCTAGAGGCACACCGAGTACCATTCCCATGATGCCCCACGCCCAACCCCAGAAGGCCACTAGCAAGAGCAGTACGATCGGTGACATGTCGAGCCTCTGTCCGGCTAGCTGGGGCTCGACCAAGGCGCCCCACACCTGCTGGTTGGTCACGAGTACCACGATGAGTATGATGGCCCCTGTCGGTGAGAGGATGATGAGGCCCAGTAAGATCGGCGGAATCAGGGATATCAGCGCCCCGACGTAGGGGATGAAATCCATCATGAAGGTGATAGAGGCCCACATGAACCAGCCGGGGACATCGAGATACCAGAGCACTATCCCGGCGATCACGGCCTGCCCGAAGGCTACGGTGGCCCTCGTCACGACGTAGGTGTTGATCCCATCTCCGGCGTTGCTCGTGATGACCTCGATGCGCTCGGCGTCACTCGGGTATGCCGCCTTGACCCTGCGCGGGAGGGTCTCGGCCTCGAGTATGATGAAGAGCAGGAAGATGAAGACGGTGGCCACGTTAACGGTGAAACTCGCGAGCGAGCCTACGAACGAGGCGATGTACTGGTCGATGGTCTCCACAGAGAAGAGTTCCGTCAGCCCGCTGATGTCGAAACTGTAGCCCATTACCGAGATTCCCTCGAGCCACGTGACCTTGTCGTTGAGTTGTTGGGTCAACACAGGGACCTCATCGGTGAAGGCCGTGAGGTTGGCGTACAGGAGCTGCGAGGCCATCCACAGCACGAGGAAGAGCATGGCCACCAAAACGCCGTAGGGCATCAATGGATGGGCGTACTTCCCCTGCATCAGCGGCCGCTCCTCCAGCCATTGCGCAGCAGGCCGAATCAGTAGGAAGAGCAGCACAGCGATCACCAGTGGCTGGATGACCACTTGGAGGTGGGTAATGGCCAAGACCGAGACCAGCAGGATGATCGCTATGTTCGCCACTGTGCCAGACTGCAAATCACTCAGGCTCTGTCCCTTTCCCATGTTCTCCCCGTCTGCGCTAATGCGTACTACGCATCAATAATTCCCCGGCCCCTTCAGCTCCCGGATACCCTTTCGTATATCCCGATGAAGCGCTCTGCATCGTAATCGTAGGTGAATCGATCTAGAACTCTGCGACGCCCGGCCTCGCCCTTCTCCAGCATAGTCGCCCTATCTGACATCTCTGTTAGGATGGCATCGGCCATCGAGTCCGCATCTCCCATGGCGAACAGCCCGCCGACGCTGTCGTCGACCATCTCGGGCAGCGGTCCGTGATCCACTGTCACCACCGGCGTGCCAGATGCCATCGCCTCCAGCGGGATGAGTCCCTGGCCTTCGTAGTACGAGGGGTAGACGACCAGGTCGGCCGAGCGGAACAGCGCGGCGAGCTCCTCGAACGGCATCCCGGACTCTATGGTCACCGCGTCACCGATCCCGAGTTTTCTCGCCTGGCTCTCCAGACGCGAGTGCAGATGTCCCCTGCCGACGATCACCAAGCGGGCGGCCGGGGCCGAGACGCGGACCTTGGCGAAGGCCTTCAGGAGCGAGCCGTGGCCCTTTCTAGCAGCTAGTCTGCCGACTGCGAGAAGGAGGGTGGAATCACTTGACTGAGCCCCAAATCTCTGGCGAATTGCTGCGTGTCTCGACATCGCGTCCTCGTCATCGCGGTGCAGCGGAAAGAACATGCTGGTGTCGACGCCCCAGTGAACCACCTCGCAGTCCCAGTCAGGTGGTGGCGAGTACCGGGACTCGAAGTCGCGCATGGTGGCGAGCGAGTTCGAAACGCAGACATTCGAGCCGTTGATGGCGGCTCGCTCGTAGCGGGCGTAGTGCTTGGCGGTGAGGAGTATCGCGAGGTCGTTTGGATTGGCCCACACCGCCGCTTCTCTCTGCTCTGAGGCGGCAACGAGGCCATCGCGCTCGCCCAGCCACGACCCGTGCAGCGAGGATACGACCGGGGCGACGTTGTCGCGGCAGCGGGCGAACTGCCCCGCGCTCCAGGATATCATCGGGCAGTGGAGGTGGACGATGTCGACAGGTGCCCTGGCATGCAGACGCTTCAGTGCGCGCATCGCGCTGCGGCCGTACGAGCGAGTGAAGGCCATGGGAATCGGGGCCCAGCCCACGGTCAGCACCTCGACCCCCTCGATCCGGGGCGGCTGGCCGCCTCCGCCGGAGCGCGTGATCACCGTGACTCGGTGCCCCTTCGCAGCGAGCGCTGTCGACAGATGGTACACAGTGGAGCCCATTCCGCCCCAACGGGGCGGATATTCGGCTGACAGCATGGCAATGTGCATCGCTACCCTCCGCTTTGCGCTCAGACCCCCGCCTTTCAAGCGAACGGACTCAGGGCAGGTATTCGCATCATTCAAAGCAGGACCTCCGGTGGCCCGCCCTGATAGCATGGCCGAGATCCTGCCCGTCCATGTCACCGTGGTCATCCCCACTCGCAACGAGGAGGCCGCCATCGTGGACACCATCCGATCGGTGCCGAATGACGGTTGGTGCGAGAAGCTGGACTTCCTCATCATTGACGGCAACTCGACTGATCGCACCCGAGAGCTGGCAGAGGGCGAGGGGGCGGCGGTTTACCTAGAGTCTCGCAAGGGCTACGGTAGGGCCTACAAGACAGGCTTCGCGGTGGCCCCCGGCGAGATCATCGTGACCATGGACGCCGACTGCACCTACCCGGGTGAAGAGGTTCCCGGACTCGTACGCAAGCTGCTCGACGAGGGTCTGCAGTGGATCACCTGCGACCGTCTCCGACGCGCAGAGGAGGGGGCGATGCCCGGGGTTCACGGCTTCGGCAACTGGGTCCTCTCGACAACTGCCACTGTGCTGTACTGGTACGGCATCCACGACTCCCAGAGCGGGATGTGGGTGTTTCGCAAGTCGATTTTCGAGGACGAGTGCGTACGCCCCAAGCACGACGGCATGCCGCTCTCTCAGGAGTTCAAGATTCGAGCTCGCCGTTATCTGGGCAAGCAGATGACCACCGAGGTCAGCGTCCCATACCGCCCGCGTGTCGGGGAGGCTGAGATCAACACCTGGGGGGACGGTCTTCTCAATCTGAGATTCCTGTTTACACACAGGCTAGGTCTGACCCGACAAGTCACGCCTTGGGGCCCTGAGTGACGGAACATAGGGTATCCTATGGAACAGTTTGCCGATCCAGCCACAGCGACAGCACGACGTACAGCGCGGGATAGACCAGAGAAGCGAGCACCAGCAGTCGAGGAGCATCCGGGTAGAGCAGGGCGATGAACAGGATCAACGCTATCCAGACCATGCCGCCGCCGATGAAGAACCAACGCAATCGGTCGAATCGATTGGGATAGACGAAGCGGATGGGCATCACACTCAGCGCGCTCAAGGCCACCGTCAGCAGAAGCACGTACCACTCGCTGCCGTCGGGGGCCGCGACTACGACGTAGAAGGCGAAGACGTTCCAATAGGACGGAAAGCCGAGGAAGAAGCCTTCCTCGGTGTCTTTCGCGCCGGTGTTGCTGAACGCGAGGGCGCTCGCGACGAGCGGCACTCCCGCCCAGAGTGGAGCCGGATCCGGCAGCCAGCCGGCGTGAATCAGCAGGACGACCGGGACGAAGGTGTAGTTGATGTAGTCGATGACGTCGTCGAGCCGCGCTCCATCGATCTGCGGCGCATGCCGCTTGACGTCGACCCACCGGGCCAGCGGCCCATCGACTGAATCGACCACCATGGCGACGAACATCCAGAAGAAAGCCAGCCGGTAGTTCTCGACGAAGATCGCTTCCAACGACAGCAGCGCCCAGAGCGCACCGGACGCCGTGCCCAGGTGCACGGACATGGCGAGCGCTCGCCGTTGCGGGCTGGTGCCGTTGTCTGGGCTCACGGGCTTCTGCTGCTGCTCCGACCCCTTGAATCCTCGTCAATCGTCGAACTCCTCGTCTAACTCGCGCGGGTCGAAGCCGGACCACGACTCGATCATCTCGAGGTCCTTCGATATCTGCCTCCTGCGGGTCCCCGCATAGGCGATTCCCACCATGATGATGATTGTGAGTGCCACAATCAGGAAAGGCAGGCCACTGCCCAGCAGCCAGTCGAACAGGCCGGTGTCCTCAGGCGACTCTATCGGGATGATCTCGGTCAGACCGGGGCTGACCATGTCGCCGTCCAGCGCCCACACCTCGATCCTCGCGCTGCTCCCGGTGAGCGTCCAGACCGACCTGTACGTCCAGATGCCGTCACCAGCGAACAGGTCTCCCTCCATGCCGTCGTCGCGGAACTCCAGCGCTTGCGACACGCCGCCGGCGCGCAACTCGCCTTGGACCATGTCGGTCGTGCCGTCGGGGTCGAGGAGCCTGACGGTGAGGAAGACAGAGGTCGGCTCCTCGAGATCGATGCTGGATGGGGAGACCGAGAACTCGTACAGTTGCGGCGAGCTGGAGCCGATGGTGAGGTTGATCGAGACTGACGAAGCGGCCCCACGGGAGTCCTTGACCAGGAGGTCGATCTGGACGGGGCCCGGTGGGAAGCTGGCGGAGTGGACCATCTTGTCACTCAGGAGAGTGCCGCCGCGCAGGCTCCACTGGTAGAGCACGATGTCGTCGTCGTAGTCGTACGAGCCCGAGGCGTTGAGCACCACTGGCTCGCCCGGTGGGATGTACTGCCCCTCAGACAGTCCGGTGATGACCGCCACGGGGCCTGTCTCGAGCACTGTGAGGGTCTGCGAGTGGGTCCGCTGCATCCCGTTGGAGTCAATGAGCTCGAAGCGCAGCGTGTGGACCCCGGCGGGCAGGTAGTCGTTGTACCAGTACTCGGTCGTCTTGTCCTCGAGTATCGGCTCAGCGAGCAGGTCGGAGTACACGCTGACGGTGAAGTCATCGCCGTCCGGGTCGAACGAACGCCGGAAGTCGAACAGGACGGGGAGGTTGGAATAGACCTCGATGTCGGGCATCGGGGAATCCAATATCAGCACCGGAGCCGACTCGTCGACCCTGACCATGATCTCGGCGACGTCCGAGGCGCCCGAGCCGTCCTCGACGGTGAGGGTGACTTGGTGCACGCCCTCGGGCAGCCTCGTCTCGAGCACCCAGCCGCTTCCCATCGGCTCGCTCAGAATATCACTCTCCCAGAGCACGCTGACGAGGTCGGTGCTGGTGTCTGTCAGCGGGTTGCACACGAGCCCGCTGCCGTTGCTGGGCAGGTCGGAGCAGGCTGTGTCCCAATCGCCCGAGCCGGTCGCGTCGAAGACCAGCAACTCGCCGGAGTCGGTCAGTATGCCGTCTGTGGGGCTGGCGATCAGAGCCACCGGTGGAGAATTAGCCACACTCAACTCCACTGAGGCCGAATTCCACATCCCAGCGTGGTTCGGGCGGTTGTCGCTGGCGTACATCGTGATGATGTGGTCGCCCTTTGACAGCGTGCCTATCCACTCGACTGCCGAGTCTGGGGTGACTCCGGATGCCAGCAGGCCGTCGCGGTCGCTCCAGAACTCGAACTTCACCTCGTCACCCTCTGGGTCGAAGGTGTTGGTGCCATCGAGGTGCACGGTGGCTGAGGAGGCCTCACCAGTGCGGGAGACCTCCATGACGGCGAGCGGAATCTCGTTGTACAGCTCGACGTTGAACGTCCATGAGACAGGCACGTTGACCCCGTCAGAGGCGTAAACGGTGACAGAGAACTGGTTCGGAGCGCCCGGGAAGGTGCGGATGATGGTGTCTGGGCACTCCGGGTCCCCCGCTGGAGGTTGGCCGGAGCCCGAATCGTAGGAGGTCTCGACCCAGCAGTTCAGTTCGTCGCCTTCCGGGTCGTAGGTGCCTCCGAGGTGGATGGTGGCGTTTGCCGTGATACCGAGGTACAGCGTGCCCCAAGCCGAGATGGCAGGTGTCGTGCCCACCGAGAGCACGGGGGGCAGGTTCACCAGCTCGATCTCCCTGTTCTCCCAAACGCAGTGGCCCTCCGTGTCGCACACCTCGAGCGTAATCTGGTGGGTCCCGTCGGAAAGACAGGTGGCCTGGCCGACGGCGTTGGCGAGCAGGTAGGAGCCGTTGCCCGAGCCTGTCGCAGTGCAGGCGGAGAGCAGCTCGCCGTCGATGCTGCTGGTCCAGCTGTAGGTCAGCTCGTCATAGTCGAGGTCCCACGATTCATTCGCATCGAAAACCACCTCGCCGCCGCTGGCGTAGACGCCCTCGTCCTCGGGCGAGTCCCACAGGATGAATGGCGGCTGGTTGGATAGCTCGAGCAGGCAGGTGACAGAGACGTCGGCATCCAGCGAGACCGCGGCGGAGTCGTTGTGGACCCCGTCGTAGTCGCACCCGGTGTGGACGGTGTTCACGTCCGACCATCCCTGCATAGGCGTCCAGCGCTCGCCGATGAAGGGGCCGAACGAGTCCTGTCCGGAGTAAGGCAGGGTGTCGTTGTAATCCGCTCCGTGCAAGTCGAAAGTCAGGTTGATGTCGGCGTGGGGGATGTGACGGAGGTGCTGGTTGATCGCGTGCACCTCCACGAACCACATCACGTCGAGGATGTTGTCCTGACTTGCGTACGTCGGTGTGTCGAGCGGAGCGGAGGAGATCCAGCGCAAGTGGCTGTCGCCCAGCATCTCGAATCTGTCTGCGTAGCCGCTGGGGAACCAAGAGCCGGTGAAGTTGGCGAAACTCGACGAGATGCTGGCGGGAGCGCTGGGGTCGCAGCCCAAACCGACGTTATAGACGAGCAGCTCGGTATGGTCGACCATGTCGAAGCAGGAGTTCTCGTTGCCCCAGATGACGCTGTTCTCGAGGTATGACGGCTCCTCGCCGTTGGCATCCCAGAGCATGCCCCCGTTGTCGCCGTTGAGGTCCAGCCCGCGGATCAGCCCGTCGACCTCGACCAGCTCGACGGCGCGACCGGTCGAATTGAGATCGATCTTCATGTCATCGATGATGATGGTGCCGTCATGCGTCGTCCCGGTGTTGTCGATGTCGAGCGCGGGCGCGTTGACCGAGTCCCTGATCTCGGTGGCGATCAGTTGCAGGTCAATGCTGTCGCGCACCACGATCCCGTGCTGGTCCTCGATCGATGTGCACTCGAGGCAACTCGCGTTCTTGCCGCCGCTCATGACGTCGTTCGACTCGTCGAAGTAGATGCCTGCACCCAATTCGGGCAAGGCAGCGCCGATGCCGTTGCGGTAGGTCGTCACATACGAGAGTTCGACGTTGCTTGAGTCACGCACCGAGACGCCGTGCCCGTCGTTGTCCATGCTGAGTATGACTGAGAAATCAGGGTGGAACTCGCGCAGGTCGACCCCGGTGGCCCCGTTGTCGGCTATCACCCAGTTCGAGCCCTGCGCACCGCCCTTCCAGAGGAGGACTCCGGGACCAGAGGAGTTCCGGACTTCGAGGTCATTGATCGTCGGTGCCCAGTTGGCGCTGCGCATGAACATGCCAGCCCTGTCGTTGAGTGGCGCTGTGGCGCTGGTCCTGCCGTTGCGCAGCAGAGTGACGTCGTTGAGGATCGTGGAAGGGCCGATCATGTAGGCCTTGAAGCCGACCACTGGATTGTCCTCGATCAAGGCCCCGTCGATGTGGACGCCGCTGGTGTTGACCTCGAAGGCGGCATATCCAAGACCGGGGGTCTTGGCGCCCGGGCCGCCCGTCCCGCGTAGCTCTAGGTCGTCGAAGACGGCGTTGTAAGGTACGTTGGAATACAGGCTGTGGTTGTACTGCTCGACCATGATGCCGCGGTACTGGCTGTCCTCGACGGTAGCTCTCACGAAGGTCGGGCGGGTGGTCCATCCCTGCGTGATGTGCCGGACGAAGATGCCGTTGTCGCAGCGGGTGATGTCGGAGTCGGAGATTAACGGGCGTGAGTCCTCGACCCATATGCCAGCTGCGACGGCCAAGGTGGCGCCGCTGATGTTGGAAATCTGCAGATTCGAGATCAGGCCGCCGGAGTTGCCCCAGTAGTTGAGGCCGCGTGTGATCAGTCCGTCCATCGTCACGCCGTTGACTATCGGCGCGGAGAAAGCGCCCACTGATAGGCCGATTCCGTACCTCCATGTCGTCGAGAACGCGTGCACGTCCTGACCGCCGCCGTCTATCACGAGGTCGTTGATCCTCGGTGATGCGCTGCTGAACAGGTCGACGGCGACATTGTCTGCGTTTATCACCGTCAGATCGTTGAGGATGGGATCGCTGCCGTAGACGGTCACCCCGTACTCGGCGTCGGTGATTGTGAGGTTCTCCAGCTTGGAGCCGAGGCCGTCACTGGTCGAGTTGAACACAATGCCGTCGTGGTTTCCCATGATCGATTCCAGCAGTACGGGCGATGTCGTCGTTCCCTGAATGGTGAGTCTGCCATCGACGGTGATGGTCTCGTCATCACCGAGTTGGATGGTGGTGCCCGATTGCACGACGAGCACGTCGCCGCTCTCGACGGTGTAGCCGTCCTGCAGGACGACGGTGTCTGACCAAATGGTGGTGGTGCGCGCACCGGCTCCAGCCGCAGCGGGGACGAGCGGTGCGGCGGAAACCAGCAGCAGCAGGACCAGTGCGACAGCAAGCCTGTGGGCTGCTGAAACGGGAGCGTGCATGGCTTCTCCGCTCTCCCTCTGCCTGTTATCCCTTGCGTACACATGGGCGAGCGCAAACCTACCAACAGCAGAGGTCATAAACGACAACCAAACGCGAGGCTCGTCAAGAGGCCTGAGAATGAGTACCGCCTTCGTTCTGATCGAGGTCGAACCGGGCTGCGAGCGCGACGTCTACCTTTCTCTCCTAGACATAGACAGCGTCAGCGAGACGCACGTCGCATACGGCGAGTACGACCTCGTAGCGCGCATCGACTTCGATGACGAGAGGGAGATGGCTCGAACGCTCATAGGGAGCATGCGCTCCATCTCCGGGGTCATCAAGACAGAGACCCTGATTGCTGTGGAGGTGTGATGATGCCTGTCGGATTCGTGCTCATCACCACTGAGACCGGGGCTGAGGTCAGCGTTCACGAGGCGGTCAGCAAGATCACCGGAGTCGTCGGGCAGTGGATGATCTTCGGCTCGCACGACCTGTTCGTCAAGGTCGAGGCAGAGGACGAGGGCGAGTTGACCAAGTGCATCGTACAGGGAGTGCGTGGCGTCCCCGGAATCATCGAGACTCGTACCCTGATCGGCGCTGAGATCTAAATCAAGCGCGTCATCCTCTGCAGCAGCTCGGAGGCAGCCGAGTTGCATTCAGCGGTCCTGAACCGGCTTATCGCCTCGCGCCAGTGGGAGAGTCTGCGCTCGGGCTCCAGCACCCCTCTCCAGTACCAGCGCTGGGCGCACAGCCGCCGTTGCATCGCCAGGTCCTCTCGCAGAGGCTCGGTGGCAATCGAAGCGTGAGCCTCGACCAGCCATTCGGGAGGGCTTCCGGCGGACTCGAGCGTGGCGTGGATGATTCGTATCCTCTCAGGCAGTTCGTCGCAGGAATCAATGTGAAATCTAGCCGAGGCTACCGCCTCGTCGGACGCCCTGCCGTCGGTGCGCCCTGCCAGTCGGGCGCGTAGGTCCAGCACCTCCACGTTGGGGTGGTTCGGGCCCAATGCGGATTCAAGGGCACTGCGCGCCCTCGCGGCAGTCGGCACATCGCCGGTGTCGAGGGCGAGTCCGTGTCGGAGCAGCTCGAGAGCGAGACTGGCAGCGCTGCGATCGCCCTCGGGCAGGGCGGAGAGGTCGACTGCTTCGATGGACCGAGCCAGTTCGTCTGCGAGGCTGGCTCCGATCGGCCCGGGCAGCCGGTCGTCGTAGCGCCGCACAAGGGACAAGATGGTCCGTCTGGCGCGCTCGGCGGGCGGCAGTTCGGCGAGTGCGCTGGCCTCCATCTCGCCAGCGGCTCGTGAATCCCCGCGCAGGCGCGCGAGCCGTGCGGAGCGCAGCTTCCTACTCGCTCCGACCGTTAGATTCTCGATGTGCGACTCGGCGATCGCTGCCTCGCCGCGCTCTAAAGCCAAGTCGGCAGCAGCCTCGCGCAGCGATTCCTCGTCGCTGAGCCCGACCGCCTGCTCAATCAGTACCGCTGCGGCCGCGCTGTCCTGCTCGGCGATGCTCGGCAGGTGCTCCGCCAGCCACTCGGGGTCGGGCTCGCCCGAGTTCAGGAGGTGGTGGCCCTCCATCCTGCGCGCCCTCGCGCCTTCTCGGACAGCCCACTTGCGCGCCGCTTCGGAGTGAAGAGTCGATGCCTCCTCCTCGGACCACGAGCCACGCCTGACGTTCCGGATCAGGTGATGCGGCTCTACCATGACCCCGCTCCATCTGAGAATGGCTGAGTCTTCCAGCTCGTCGGTTCCATCTCCGTCGAAGAGTTCACCCATCTCGAGGGCGACTGGTGCGAGGCACAGTTCGTCCAAGGTGCCGACGCCGCCCTCGCTGAGACGTCGGATGACCGTTGCCTCGACGTACTCCTGCACAGCCTCGCCCTTCTCCGGGATGTCCTCCTCGGGCGACCACAGGTGAAGAGCCAACGGGTGACCTCCGAGCGCCTCGGCCACCTCCCTCGCCGTACCTCGATCGGTGTCCTCCGGGAGCAGCGATGTCGCGTGCTCCGGTGAGAGGCCCTCCAGCCTGACCTCCTCGAAGCCGTCTGGGATTCCGAATGGGCTGGGCGCCCTGACGACTGCCAGAACCGAGCCGTCACCCGCGCAAGTCTCGCCTAGAAGTTCCGCCACGCCTCTGGCGTGGCGTGAATGCAGCTCCTGGGCCTCATCCACCACCAACAGCGTCCGGGCGCCGTCGGCCGCGGCGGCGATGGCGGAAACCGAGGACGGCGAGCCTCCCCCGAGCCACATCTCACCGATTGCGGCAGCGTCGGTGTCAGCGTTGCACGACGCCCATCGCACGGTCCAGCCCTTGGCGAGGGCTTCCTCGGCCGCGGCGCGAGCGAGGCACGACTTGCCGATTCCCGGGAGGCCGCTGAGGATGATGCTGGAGCCCCCGAGCAGAGAGAAGGAGAGCGCGCTGGTGTCATCGTCCCTGCCGTGGAGAGCGATCGCATCGGGGAGGGGCCCGAAGCGGCGCCCGCGACGCGCTGTGGGAGGGGCCTCGTATCCCGAGAGGGCCTCGCGACCGGATCCTGTGATGTGAACGACGGTGCGGCGGCGCGAGCCGCCGCCGATGACGTGCGTGCTACGTGTAGTCACGTGTCCCTCGGCCTCGAGAGCGGACAGCGGCGTGTGGAGGGCCGAGCGGACCACTCCAAGGGACTCGGCTAGGCCCGGCAGGGAGAGCGCCCGGGGGACGTCCCATGCGCCCTCCAACTCGGTCCCGAACTCGGCCAGGCGGGCTAGGATGCGCAGTTGCGCCTCGGAGAGCATGGCGCGCGAGCGAAGGCACGGGTTCATGGGCGTTCACCTGCAGCGCATCAACCGACATGGCCGTTAATCCGACGAATCTGGACTTACCCGGTAAGCCCGGAGTCTACCTTTTTCGAAGGGCGGACGACCGAGTTACTTACGTCGGGAAGGCCACTGACCTGCGTTCGCGCGTGAGGTCCTACTTCGCGCCCAACCCCGACCGCGAGATGGTCCCTCGGCTGGTAGGTGACTCGGACCGCATCGACTTCATCGTGACCAAGAACCCGAGCGAGGCCCTGATTCTCGAGCGGCAGCTGATCCGCGAGCACAAGCCGCGCTACAACTCGATGCTCAAGGACGACAAGTCATACCCTTTCATCGCCCTGACCTCGCACGAGCACCCTCGCATCATCTACACCCGGCATCCACCCGAGGACGCACTTCGCTGGGGACCGTTCGCGGACGCCGGCGCGGCCAAGCGCGTCATCCAGCTGCTAAGGCGCCAGTTCGGCATCCGCGACTGTCCTGAACTACTGCCTCAGGGATGCCTCGCGATGCACATAGGGCTATGCCACGCGCCGTGCATCGACCCCTCCGGCTACGACACCCAGGTGAAGGCTGCCGTGAGTGTGCTGGACGGGAATGCCGGGGTTCTCATCGAGGCCCTGCAGGGAGATATGGACCAGGCCTCGGATGGCCTCGACTACGAGGACGCCGCCAAGGCGAGAGACCTGATAGGCGCGGTCCAGAGGACCGTCTCGCAGCAGGTCGTCCACAGCCGGTTCTACCAAGACTGCGACGCTATCGGCTTCGCCTCCCGCGGCGACACCGGCGTCGTGGTAGTATTGAATGCCAAAGACGGGGTCGTACAAGGCCAGATGGAGTACCCGCTGATCCACCGTGGCGACATCGCCGAATCGGTGGCTTGCGTACTGGCCGAGCACTACGCGGGCACCCGCCCACCGCGCATCGTGCTGGTCCCGGCCCCCATCGGCGAGTCGATGGGTGACTGGCTCGCAGAGCGGCGCGGCGGCGCGGTCGAGGTCAGAGTGCCGCAGCGCGGCGAGTTGGCGCGGCTGCGCAGGATGGCTGACCAGAACGCCGACATCCAGGTCGTGCGCCACCAGAAAGGGCGCTCCGGCAGCCTCGAGCAGGCTGCCGCTGACGACGGAGCCGGGATGCTCGGATTGGACTCCCTCGACCACATCGTCTGCTTCGACATGGCTCAGTTGCAGGGCGAAGAGCGGGTCGGCGCCTCGGTGGTGCTGCGCAAGGGCCGCCCTGCCAAGAAGGAGTACAGGACCTATCGAGTCAAGACCGACGCACCCGACGACCTGCGAATGATGGTCGAAGTCGTCGAGCGCTGGCTCAAGCGCCAGGAAGGCTGGCCAGACATGCTGCTGCTCGACGGCGGCCAGACCCACCTCTCGGCCATCCAGAGGATGCTCGACGGCCACGGTCTGACAGGACGCTTCCCTGTGGCCGCCCTGGCCAAGCGCGAGGAGACCCTTCACATGGAAGAGCGCGAGCCTCTCGTCCTAGGCAGGCACGGCAGGGTGCTCGTGCACGCTCGCGACGAAGCACATCGCTTCGTCAACCGCTACCACAGGAAGCGGCGCGGCAAGAGCGCCATGGACGACCCGATGGAGGAGATCGAGGGCTTGGGCGCGAAGAAGATCCAAGCGCTGCTGCGCCACTTCGGGGGCAGGAGGGGGATCGATCACGCGAGCGTGAGGGAGTTGCGCGAGGTCCCGGGAATAGGCAAGGCGATGGCGGAGCGGATCCACGGTCATCACAACGGCTAGTCTTCCCGCCAGTCGGGCGGTTTCTCGGATTCCTCTTCCTCGAAGTAGGCCTCGTCTACAACCACGACCTTGTCGTCGAACTTACCGAACTCGGCCTCCATGGCCAGTTCGGCCAGCTTCTGCTCCTCGGCGGCGGTCGTCTCCTTCCGCTCCTCCTTGCGCTCCTTCCTGAGCCTCCTGCGTCTGCTGATGAGCATCCCGATTGCGAAGAGCAGGACGAAGATGTAGGGGGCGAGCTCGCCGAGCACGAACATCCAGCTGACCTCGACTGTGTAGGTCACCGTGTCCGTGTTCTTGCTGCACTGCGCCCAAGTCGTCGCATCCGGGCATACGGGGGTCCTGTAGATCACCACCTGCCTTCCGTCGACCTCGGTCAGCTCTCCGAGCCCCATCTGGCTCTCGAAGGTGAGCAGCCTGATCGAGCTCGGCAGGTGAATCTCAATCCTAGCCGAGGAGCGGATAGTGCCGAAGACCATGTCCTCCATGATCGGTGGAATCTCGATGTAGCCCACCGCGTCCTCGACCTGAATCCCCGAGTCGGTGAATACCGGCAATCCGAAGGCCATCGACAACCTGTTGGCAATCGCGAAACCGATTGCGGCCGGCTGCACTCTGACGTCGATCCCATCACCGTGCAAGGAGGCTCTTACTAAGGCGTCGTCAATCTTCGAGCCGAGGCGCAGTGGCACGCTGTCACCGACCTCGGCGTTGCTGGGCATGGTGATGGTGTCGAACGAGGCGACGAACGGAGTCGCGGTGAAATCACCCTCGAAGGTGTACTCTCCGAAACCGAAGTCCATCGGCACCGTCGTGATTGGCCCGTAGGACGCGATGAGGTCGCTTGACATCGAGGTTATCGTCTCGGCGAGCTGCTGCATCCCCTCGTTGGAGATCTCGACATCGATGATGTCGCCCACGCCGAGGTCGAGCGGTGCCTCGAGGTCGGAGCCCGCGAGCAGCCCACCGATGCGACGGTCTCCGATCACCATCATCCTCCTCAGCAGGTCTGAAGGCACCGGATGGAGTTCTATCCCCTCTTCGTCGAAGTCGATCCCGAGCCTGTAGATTTCGAGCACGACCTCGGCTGAGAACTCGACCTCTACTGCGAATCCGGTCTCTCGTATCGCGAACTTCTCGATGTCGACCCTGATGTCAAATGAGACACAGGTCTTCTGGTTCGATCCGCAAATCAGGTCGGAGCTATCGTCCTCGCAGGGGTCTGACTCGATGCAGATGGGGTGCCTCCAGTCGAACAGCCTGGTCCCGGCGAAGCCGAAGTCCTGCCCACCGCCACCGCTCATGGGGGCGTGGATGACCACGGTTGACGACTCGCCGATGGTGGATTCTATCCACTCGGGCAGATGCAGGGTGAGCCTGAACTCGGTGCTGGGCATGTCGTCTGGTAGCAGGTCCTGTAGCCAGCCCGTGTCGGATGAGAGTTCGACCTCGACCACGTTCATCATAGAGGCCATGTCCTCGTCGGTCACAACCGAGAGGTCGATGCTGGTGATGTCGCCGCCGCTGTTCTCCAGCATGTTCTGAATCACCGTGGTAACCCGCATCGGGGTGGATTGGGAGGTGGTCTGCAGCACCACTGGCCAAGTCCCGTCCATGGCATGCCGCCCGTCAATGCAGTACCTGACTTCGAGGGACTCGTCGCAAGTCTCGCCCGGGGTGTGATGGAAACCGAGGCCGCCCTCGTCGTCTGCTTCAGCGAATTGCGGGGTGCCGAACCAGATGTCGGCACCGAGGGCGTCGGAGAAGGCCGTCGACATCTCCTCGATGGGGATTCCCTCGAGGATGGAAGTGAGGTCCTCGTCGACCTCCTGGTCGAGCATCCTGATGCCATCGGAGGTCACCCAGGGGAACTCGATGGAGCCATCGTGGAGCTCCGCGCCCCACTCGTCGAGCGTCTGCGAGCCCAGATGGTGGATGGCTATCTCTAGGTCGAAGCGCGTGTTCTGAGTGTCGGTGGCATCAACGATCAGGTCGACGACGAGCGAGGGCTCGGTCGGGTCAATGCTGGCCGTCGGGGTGTCGAGCTCGCGGTGGACGAGCCTCGAGACCAGTTCCACCGCGTTGGTGTTGGCCTCTGTGACGGCCTGGGTGTTGTCGATATGCAGTATCGAGTACATCTGGGGATGGCCGTCGAGCATCCTCGCCTTCCTAGCACCGGGAGGCTCGACGCTCTGCACGTTGGCGTAGGGAGGGGGGAAGACCGAGAGTTCGATGGAGTGGCCCATCGGGGAGCTGGCGGTGAAATCGGAGTTCAGGGCCGCCCCCATGGTCAGCAGCCCCTGCATCATGCGGTTGATGTCAGAGGTCTCGGGCTTGAGCCCGAAGGAGTTGGAGTCGACTTCCATCTGCAGTACGGCCTCGAAGCAAAGGGGCGGGTGGAACGGGTCGTTGTCGAAGCCGTTGACCTCGTCGATAGAGTCGAAGTCAGGATTGTAGACGCAGGTGGCGTCCGGTTGCGACTTGAAATCGATCTCCGACACCGTCGTGATGGTGGTCGTGTTGACGTTCGGGAAGTTGATGTCGATGAACTCCTCCATTATCTCCTCGACCCTCTCCAGCATCAGCTCGGAGACCGTGTCGCCGCCGCGGTCCAGGCTCTGGTAGTTCCGGATGTAATCAGCGGGTATGCCGTCCCAGGGCTTGCTGTCCCCCTCAAGGTCGAGGTCATCCAGCCCGAGGTCTTCCCTCGACATCTCGTGGACCACCAGACCCACACTCATCTCGACCATCTCCGCGTCCTCGATGTCGATCTCCACAGAGCTCCTCATCCACTCGTCGCCCGGAGTGTGGTCGAGCGCCGAGTCGTAGTCGTCGCAGACGCCGCTCGCGCTGTTCCAAGTCGAGCAGATGTCGTTCTCCACATTGGGCTGTCCGGGTGGCGGGTCAGCCGCGGCCAGAGGTGCTAGGAACAGCAGAACCAACAGCACGGCGGCGCGCTTCATACTGCTAGACACGCACTTCTGACCATAAGTCTGAATCCAAAATGCTTCAGCCTCAGGTCAGATGCGCAGGGAGGACCCACACCGCCGTCTGGCCGAAGCGGTGGGCGGGCTGCTCGCGGAGCAAGGGGCTTCGAATGAGGAGTGCATAGCACTCCTCGAACTGCTTCCGAGCAAGTGGGAGAGGTTCTCCGACGTCGTCCTGCTGCCGAGTTCGGCGTTCCGCGAGGAGTGGGGTGAATACACCTCGGACGGCCTCTGGAGGGCTGTGGCTGGGGCAATCGGGGCCGACAGGGTCGGCAGGGTGGGCGAAATCTCGGGCGAGATGCGCGAGAGTTCGGCGGAGATGCTGCTGGGCGATGACGACTGGGTGATGCGCCGCGAGAGCGGAGTCGAGTACGGCTACAACCTCACCCGGTGCATGTTCTCTGCTGGCAACATCAACGAGCGTCGCAGGATGGGCGAGGCGGCCCGCGCTGGTGAGGTCGTCGTCGACCTCTACTCGGGCATCGGCTACTACACGCTGCCGATGCTCGTCCACTCGCAAGTCGAGCACGTCCACTGCTGCGAGTGGAACCCAAATGCGGTGCGGGCGCTCGGCTCGAACCTCGAGAGCAACGGAGTGGCCGAGCGCTGCACCATCCACGTCGGTGACAATCGGATCACTGGGGCAAACCTCATCGGGATGGCTGACCGCGTCGTGCTGGGACTGCTGCCAACGTCGGAGGATGGTTACGAGGTCGCCATGGCTGCCCTCGGGCCATCCGGTGGGACCCTGCACGTCCACGGCGTGGCAGCAGCGGACGATCACGCCTCCTGGGCCGAGGGAGTCAGGCGGAGCCTGCAGGAAATCGAGCCCAGCTGCTCGCTCGAGGCGGGGCGGCCAATCAGGGTGAAGAGCTACGCCCCGCACTGGGACCATATGGTGCTCGACGTGGCGGTGTCCCGTCGCTAGCCGTCGAACTCAAGGCGAGCGACCCTAGCCCGCAGCCATGGTCGCAGACTGGCTGCTCGAGGCTGCAGCGCAGTACAACGAGCAGTCGCTCGAAGGCAGGGACGCCTACCCCGCGCACATACTGATGCCGGTCGAGGCACTCGCGCAGATACTCGACTGGACCTTCCAGTCCCTGCCCGACGAGATACTCGTGGGAATGGACGTGAATTCCGAGATGCCGCACAGGAGGGAGGTCGAAGACGCGTACTGCGGCGCCGACTTCGAGAGTGGGCTGTTCTCGGGGCAGGGATTCGTGCTCGGCGAGCCGCATCTTGTCAACCGGGGCGACTCGTACTCGGTCCACCACGTCCCCGAGGAGTGGATGGATGGCTTGTTCTCCGAGGACCGGGGCGTGCGCGGCGGTCGCTTCTCGTACTGGCTGCACACCCACCCCAACGCCTCGGCGATACCCAGCGAGGCGGACGCCGAGGCCGCGCAGTGGACCGAAGGAAGTGACATGATCCTGGGCGTTCGCTACTCCCCCGAGGGGATGCTGCCGTGGTTCGACGACATCGAGGGCGAGCGCAGAGAGCTGTCACCCGAGGAGGACGGTCGTCCCGTCATCGGCAGGGCGATCACCGGTCACCTGATCCACGGACTGGAGCTGATCTCCTTCCACAGGAGGGGTTTCGCGGTGAACGTGGTGCTGACCGATACTGAGGGCTTGCCAATCGGTTGGTAGACTCTCGTGAGTTCGGACTCACGAGGATTGGTCTCTGAAGACGTGCTCGCGGTAATGCTCCAATTCGGCTATGCTGCCTCGGATGTCATCGAGTGCGCGGTGCCCTGCTGGCTTGGTCGCCCGGGGGAGGTCGGGGTACCACCTGTCGACTAGTTGCTTGATCGAGGTCACATCGACGCTGCGGTAGTGGAAGAAGGCGTGCAGCTCGGGCATGTACCGACGCAGGAAGCGCCTGTCATGGCTGATGGTGTTGCCACATAGAGGGGGGACCCCCGCTATGCAGTGGTCATGCAGGAACTCGAGCGTCAGAGCCTCGGCCTCGGCCATCGGCATCCCATCGTTCCTGACCCTGTCGAGCAACCCGTTCTCGGTATGGTGGGTGAGGTTCCACTCGTCCATCTTGGCCAGCTCCTCCTCGGGCTGGGCTATCGCGATGGCAGGCCCCTCGGCGACCACGGTGAGGTCGCCCTCGGTGACTATGGTAGCGATTTCGATGATCGTGTTCTCGTCCGGCTCCAGCCCGGTCATCTCGAGATCGATCCAGACCAGTCGCTCATCGACCATGCTACTGGCGCTGGCGGGACGGTCTTAGGGGTTCTCATCCCAGGGCGAGTATCATAGCGCCCGGACCGTGCGCATGGGCGATGAGCGGCATAGGTTACATCGAACTGCTCAGGAGGAACCCCCCCTTCCGCCGTCTCTTCGCCTTCAACGAGATCTCGTTCATCGGCGACTGGTTCACCGTCATCGCCCTGTTCATAATGGCTGGGCAGGCCACCGACAACTCGCCTTTGGCCATCGCGGGCGTGCTGGCCGCGAGGAGTTTCTCGCTGGCGCTGGCCACGCCGTTCACAGGCATGCTCGCTGACCGGTACTCACGCAAGGGGCTCATGGTGGGTGCCAATGTCGCTTCCTTCGTCGTGCTGGTCGTAGTGCTGGGATTCGACCTGCTGGAGAGCCTGACATCGGTGTACGCCCTCGCTGTGGTGATGGTGGCTGCGAGGGCGATGTTCGACCCTGCTGAGTACGCCTACCTGCCGAACATCTGCGACGAGCAGGAGCTCCTGACGGCCAACGCCCTGACCTCGGGGGGCTGGTCGGTCGCCTTGGGCGTGGGTTCCGCGATCGGCGGCCTGACCATCTCGCTCTACGGCATCGAGACCGCCTTGTGGATCGACACGGCGACCTTCGCTGTGGCCGCTCTGGGAATCATGACCCTGCCTTCTGGCGGGCCGGACACCTCGGAGCGCAAGGCGGCGAGACTAGGGGTCGTGCTCGGGGAGATGACGGCGGGATGGAGGCACATCCTCGAGAGCCCGCCGCTTCGCAGGGTGGTCTTCGCCAAGGGGCTGTGGGCATCCGGTGGCGGGGCGCAGGTGTTCCTCCTCATCATCATCGGCATGGAGGCCGGCTTTGGCGATATGGCGGCCGGCATAGGCATCCTGTTCATGGTTAGGGGCTTCGGTTCCGGGTTCGGGCCCGTGGCGGGCCGGCCGCTGATGGAGAGCCCGAGGCTGAGGCCCTACCTCATCGGGCTGTCTGTCGGCGTCAGTGGCCTCTTCTACATCGCCGTCTCTGCCGTGGAATGGACCGATTTCATCCTCGTTCTGGTGTTCCTCGCCCACGCCGCCAGCGGCTTGAACTGGGTGCTGTCAACCACTTTCCTGCAAGAGCGGACGGCGGACGAGTGGCGGGGCAGGGTCGCGGGCACCGACCATTTCGGAATCACCCTGATGATGGGCGTCTCCGCGTTGGCGGCGGGGCTCATCATGCAGTACGAGCTGCTCGGTCTCAGGGAAGTCATCGCCCTGACCGGTATGGTGCAGATC
>Ga0207963_1000427_pt1 | contig 22172 bp, 16 predicted proteins | sample Knorr_S15_td_NAD_FD_185604 | JGI IMG/M metagenome (GOLD analysis project Ga0207963, IMG submission 185604) | Marine microbial communities from Southern Atlantic Ocean transect - Knorr_S15_td_NADW_ad_2500m_LV_A (SPAdes) (version 2) | ecosystem: Environmental > Aquatic > Marine > Oceanic | place...
CCCGCTCGAAGGTCCTCAGCGGCACCTGCTGGACCCCGCCGGTATTGGCCAACCGGAGCGTTTATGTCCGCAACTCTCGCGGTACGCTCTACAAGCTGCAAATGAGCGAGATGGTGGTCGAGCCGCAGCCGTTGGCCGTCAACTTCGCCGGCAGCCGGCTTGAGTTCTCCTGGCCGGCCAAAGGCAACTTCATCCTCGAGTCCACCGATGCGCTTGGCCAAGCGGCCGAGTGGGGGGAAGTCGGCAGCGGCACGGCCAAGGAGGATGACCGTTACGTCGTCCGCGTCCGGCCAAGCGCCGGACAGCAATTTTTCCGTCTCCGCAGCGAATGAGACGGCACCATATAGGCGGCTTCACGTTGATTGAGACCTCCTACGCAAACACGGCGGCAAGACGGGTGAAGAATTGAAAGTTGAAGGGAAATAAGCTAACCCCTCCACCACTTGAACGCTGACAGGTTCTTTTTCATCGGCAATCTTCCCCCAACTCTTGAGCGGTTGTTGGGTCTCTCCCTTGGATACGTTCGTTAATTCATAAGTATGTCCATCAGCTTCAGACTGCATTGTTTTGTATTCCTGGGCGCCTTCCTCCTCTTCACGATGGAGCCTTTGGTCGCGCGGATGGTTCTTCCCCTCTACGGAGGTTCTTTCCACGTATGGTCAACGACTATCACCTTCTTCCAGGGAATTCTCTTTATCGGCTATTTATACTGCCACATCTTTGCCAAGCGCCTAGGGGGATGGCATCTGGCGCTCGTGATGACTCCCCTGGTGTGGCTCCCACTGGTGAACTGGATCGGACTTGCTCCCCCAGGCGATGGTGACCCGGCCTGGTCCCTCCTCTTACAGTTAACCATCCACGTAGCCCTCCCCTTTGGAATCCTGGCGACCACCAGCGTGATCGCCCAGTCCTGGTTCACCCACAGCGACACCAGCGGCAGTTCCCCCTACCCCTTATACGCCAGCTCCAACGCAGGCTCCATCCTGGCCCTCCTGGCTTACATTGCCCTGTGCGAGCCTCTCCTCGGTCTGCGCGACCAGCGGAGCCTTTGGTACGTGGGATATTTGGTCTATGTCGTGCTGGCCTGGCGTTGCTGGCGAATGGCGGCCTCGAACCCGAAGAAGGTTGACCCGGCCATTCGCCCTTCAAGCGATATCAAGGGCAGTATCCTAGTCAGCTGGCTGCTTCTTAGCGCCCTTCCCTCGGCCTTCATGCTGGCCGTCTCCAACGTCATTACTCTCGAGCTGGGTTCGGTGCCTCTGGTGTGGATCCTGCCCTTGGTCCTCTACCTGCTAAGCTATGTATTCACCTTCGGCCGGAGGCAATGGATCTCTCCAACCTTACTTCATGCCTTTTGGCCTGCAGCTGTAGTGTGTGGACTCTCCAGCCTGTATTTAGTCGACGTCGGCAATCTTTGGGTATTCGCTGCGCATTTAGTCGCCCTTTTTGCCTTAGCGATGGTTGGGCACGGCGAGTTGCATCGACTCCGTCCTCCTTCCGATCAGTTGACGGTTTTCTACCTGGTGATCGCCCTCGGTGGCTGGATGGGCGGCATGGCCGTCAGCTTGGTTGCCCCCATTTTGTTCAATAGTTTGGCCGAATATCCCATCATACTCGGGGTCTTCGCGTTAACTATCCTGAACCTCCGCAAGGGTGACCTGCTGGGCGCCTTGCGCAGGCGCCCTGTCCTCTCCGGCCTGGGGGTCAGCGTCGCCCTCGCCCTCCCATTTCTCATCAGGTCGAATGACCTCGGCACAGGAGAGGTCATCTATCAACACCGCAACTACTACGGGATCTACCGGGTGCAAAGTCAACCACTGAGCCAGGACAAATTTCCCAATTTGTCCGAGGAGGAGCGCTACGATCTCGGCCAGCGCCAACTCGTGCACGGCTCAACCATTCATGGTTCTCAAGTCTTGCATCCTGTAGCGAGAAGAAGTCCCACCTCTTATTACCACAGGGCGGGACCGCTGTGGGACGTACTCGGCGACGCTAATAAAGCGCGCAATGTAGCCGTGATCGGTCTGGGCGTTGGAACATGCGCCGCCTATTTCCAGGAGGGGGAGTCGCTCACCTTCTACGAGTTGGACCCAGCTATCGTGAACATTGCCCAGAACCTCTTCACCTATCTGGCCGATTGCCCGGCCAAGGTTAGAACGGTGGTGGGAGATGCCCGTCTTCAGTTGGAGCAGGCTCCGGACCACTCCTATGACATCATCCTGGTGGATGCCTTCAGCAGCGACGCCATTCCGACCCACTTGCTTACGCGCGAGGCGCTCTCGCTCTACGATAAAAAACTGGCTCCCCAAGGCACCCTGGTCTTTCACATCTCCAGCCGATACTACGACCTTGCGGCAGTCATCACGGCGACCAGTGCAGAACGCTGGGAAGCTCTGGGCAAAAAGAGCAACGAGGTCCTTAAATCGTTTCAGGATGATGCTCTTTACTGCGTCCTCCGTCGCAAGGGCGACGATGTCTCCGCACTGCGCGCAGCGGGCTGGCTCTCTTTGGAAGGTTACCAGAACATGTGTGCACCTTGGAGCGATGACTACATCAACACCTTGAGACCGCTATACCTTATGCTTCGCCCCCAATCATGGCATAATGATCGATGACAAATAGGTTGTATGGCATCGGAATCTTGCCTTTGTGCAAAAGCTAAATCAGTCCATCGGCTGAAACGTACTGGAATGACCGACCTCCTCCGCAAACATGGAGGCAAGACGGGGGCAAAATTGAAAGCTGCTGGCAAGTAGCCCAGCGCGGGCGCGAACGGCTGCAGCTTTCCGTAAATAATCAAACCAAGTCTTGGACCGCGGGGACAGCGATCCCTCCCCTGTGACCCTTGGCCCACCCGATCCCTTTTGCGCACCTGCTGTCGAATCAGTTGACGGCGCTTGGCCAAGCGCGAACAATGGCCAAGCCATAATGACCAGATTATTTCGAACCTCCGTTACTCTGTTTTTTGGACTACACTTGACTTTCTTCACGCTGGCGCTTGGCCAAGACGGGGAACCAACCGACACGCGTGTCACCCACGGCCCCATGCTCGGGCGGCCCGCAGCCGACTCGATGAGCCTCTGGCTGCGCACCGCGCGTCCGGGCAAGGTGGTCGTTTTTTACGGCACCGACAAAAATGACCTGTCCAAGACAGCAACGCTCAAGTCGACTTCAATCGACCGGGACAACACCGGCATTCTCACCCTCACCGGGCTCCAGCCCAACACGCGCTATCACTATCGCATTGCGGATCATCAGTTGAGCGGGTCGTTTCGGACGCTGCCGCGGGCGGCGGATTTCAGGAACGCCAGCGGCAATCCGGAGGGGCTGTTCAATTTCCGGTTCGAGTTTGCGTGCGGCAACAACCAACGCGGCGGCGGCGATAGCGCCGGCCCCACCCTGCCGGTCTTTGACACGCTCAACGCCCAGGTTCGCGACAAGGTAAACTTCGCCATCCTCAACGGCGATTGGCTCTACGAGAACCGCCGCGACTATCCGGCCAGCGAGTGGCTGCACCAGGTGGGACTCGGCTCGCTTGGCCAGGCGCCCGACATAGTCCAAAAGACACCGACCGTTGTCGGTGTTTGGGAGAACTACAAAACCTACCTCGAGCGTGGCCGTAACCTGAGCGAGTGGCACCGGCATGTGCCGTCGTTTTACACCGCCGACGACCATGAACTGCTCAACGACATCTACGGTACCGGCGAGGTCGGTTACGTGAATCGGCGCGCGGTATTCCGCGACATCGCCACGCGCGCCTGGTTTGATTATCTCGCCTGGGCGAACCCCGTAGAGCACGACGCCTCCGCCTGGTTTGGCACCGGCACCTTCAAGGCTGGAAGCGATGTGCTGGCGGATTCGAGCGCTGACTTCACCAAACTCGACCTGAACGCATTGGCCAATCTCCACATACACTGGGGCACTTCAACCGCCGGCGTGAAGGATGCCAAGTTGGATGCTGAGTCGGGCGATCCCAACTCCGCCGTGTACGAGATTGTCGAGGTGCTTGGGCCGCATCGGTTGAGGATCAATCCGCCGGCCAAGGCCAACGGCTCGCAGACCTACTCCATCGGCCGGCGTTGTTACGGCAGGTTCAGCGTGTCCAACTGCGACTTTTTCCTGCTCGACACCCGCTCGCATCGCAGCCTCCACAATGTCGACAATCCCGGCAATCCCAAGGCCACCATGCTTGGCAAGCAGCAATTCGCGTGGCTCAAGGACGGCATCGAAAACAGCAAGGCCGATTTCATCTTTGTCGTGTCCTCGGTGAACTTCATGGTGCCGCACGTCGGCAGCGGCGGCGGCGATGACAGGCAACTGACCATCAAGAAGGACGACGCGTGGACGGTGTTCCTCAGGGAGCGCGAGGAGCTGATCGAGTTTTGGGACGGCCTCGACAAGGGCGTGTTCGTGCTTACCGGCGATTTGCACAACAGCTTCGCCATCAGGATCACCGACAACGTGTGGGAGTTCGCCAGCGGCCCGCACAACTCCATCAACCACGCGCCGATGAAGGACGAAGGCGGCCGCCCCGCCAACGGCCGCTTTCAGTACGGCCCGCGCGCCTGCGACATCCGCTGGAGCAGCTACGCGATGGAGGACATCCCACGCGCCAACCGCACCTTCCCGCACTACTGCGTGGTGCAGGTCAACAACGTCTTCAACAACCCGCTCGAGCGCGACGGCGAGCGGTGGTTCGCCTTCCCGCATCCGCAGGTGATCTTCCAGTTCCACGATGCGTACACCGGTGACCTGCGCTATTCGGAGACCTATGTGCTGGGATTGGATTGACAGCGCCTGGCCAAGCGCGAATCGGTAGCCATGACACCAACCACCGCCAAGCCGAAAAAGCACCGCCAACGGCTCGGCTTGGTTTTGTTCCTCGTGTTCGCGCTCGCGATGGTGATGGGGCCGGGGCCGGGATTGCGCCTGGTCAATCCCGAGCCTGCCGCCGCTCGTGAGGGACTGCTCTTTCTCGGGCTGCCGGTGGTTTACGCTTGGGGGCTATTTTGGTACGGCGTGCAGGCTGCGGTGGTGGTGACCGCCTGTTTCACCATCTGGAAACCAAGCGAGGAATGATGGACACCACCGCGACAACTGACCTTGGCTTGCTCCCGCACTTTTGCCTCGCGGGCTATCTGCTTTTTCTGCTCGGGATCGGTCTCTGGGGTTTCAGCAAACGCCAGGCCGGCGAGGAGGACTACTACCTCGCCGGGCGCGGCCAAGGCTGGATGCTTTCGTCGCTGACGATCATGGCCACGTTTTTCAGCTCGGCGGCGATGCTCGGCGCACCGGGGATGGTGTACAAAGAGGGTGTCGTGTTCGCGTTGTTCGCGCTGAACGTCCCTCTGAGCGGCGCGATGATTTATGTGCTCGGCAATCGCATCCGCAAACTCGGCCGCACGCACGGTCACGTCACCCCGGCCGACCTGATCTGCAGCCACTACGGCAGCCCGGTGGCGCTGCGGTGCCTCGTGGCGCTGATCGGTTTTCTCTATGCCGTGCCGTATGTCGTCATCCAGATCCAGGCGGGCGGGATCATTTCGAGCCAACTCTTCGGCGGCGAACACGCGTTCGAGATCGGCGCCTGCCTGCTGTCGCTCGTGACGATGCTTTACATCATGATCGGCGGCATGCGCAGCGTCGCGTGGACCGATGCGCTGCAGGGCACGCTGCTGATGGGCGGGATGCTGCTGGCCGGTGCCGCCGCCGTGGCTGCCCTGGGCGGGCCGTCCGCTTTTTTCGCGAAAGTCGCCGAGTTGCCGCGCACGTCCCTCTCCGTCCCCGGCACCACCGGCTCGTACACGCCGGAGAAACTGTTCACGCTCTGCATCTTCGGCGCGCTTGGCTCGATGATTCAGCCGGCGCAGTGGATGCGTTTTTACGCGGCCAAATCGGCCAAGGCGCTCCGGCGCAGCGCGGTCATTTTTGCGCTTGGCCTGACGGCCTGTTTTCTGTTTGGCGTGATGCTGGTCGGCTTGGGCGGCCAAGTGCTTTATCCCGTGGCCAAGCCAGGCGCCGACGGTGCCTTCGACTACCAGGTGCAGGTCGATGGCCAAGCGGTCACCGTCAGCGAAGCCGATCTGCCGCGGCGCTTGGCCAAGGGCGGCAAGCCCCTGCCCCACCCTGACGTTGGCGCGGGGCCGCGTGACTTTGATCAAATCATGGTCGTCGTGCTCAAGCGCCACCTGCCGGAGCTGCTTGGCCCGGCGGGACTGCTGCTGGCCACGCTGGTGATCATCGCAATCATGGCGGCGGCGATGAGCACCGCCGACAGCAATTTGCACGCGCTCAGCGCGGTGGTCACCCGCGACATTTACGCCGGAATCCTGCGGCCAAGCGCCTCGGAGAAAAGCCGGCTGTGGGTCGGGCGCGGCGTGATCGCGGCGGCGACACTGCTGGCACTCGGCATGGTGTTCGTCAGCCGCGGCAGCGAGAGTTTCGACCCGATCGGGATGATTATGCCGATGAGCCTGTTGGCCATCGCCTTCTCGAGCCAACTGCTGCCGGTGACGTTCGACGTCCTGTTCCTCAAGCGCGGCACGAGGCAGGGTGCGATCGCCGGAATTGTCGCCGGTATGCTGGTGGTGCTGATGTTCAGCCCACTGCTGGCAATCGTCACCGGTAGCGACTCGGCGGCAGTAGGCCTGTTCGCCCGCCTCAAGCAAATCGCCGACATCGGCTTCTGCGGCGTGGTGGTGAACGTAACCGTGTTCACGCTGCTCAGCGTGACCGGCAAGCGGGGCTAAAAGGTCGAATGAGTTTTGGGGCAACAGTTAAAACGCCTTGAAAATAGAACGCATCCGAATGACAGTCGCCCCACCATGAAACCAACAAGTAAGATTATCTCATTATTCCCCATGGTATCCATTGTGCTCCTGATCGGATGCAGCAACGGAACAGACATCCACAATGAACAGACCACCTCGAATCTCCAGCCGGAGATTGATGAACTGAAGGAGAGGGTGGCCCGGCTGGAAACAAGGTTGAGCGACCTTCAGACTGCTGCCCCCTCTACCGAAGCCAACGGTTCGGTTGAAGTCGTGGTGCCACCTACCATGACCATTTGGACCGCTGCCGCCAAAGGCGATCGAAAGGAAACCGAGTTGCACATCGTCACGGGAACGGACCTGGACAGCCTTGACAACATTGGCCAGGCGCCATTGCACCATGCAGCGGCAAACAACCAAACCTACATTATCAAATTGTTGCTTGCGAATGGCGCGAACGCAAACGTCCTCGATGAAAAGGGGGACACGGCGCTTGATTGGGCAAAATCCTGGAACCGTAACGAAGCCGCCGACTTGCTGCGCAAACACGGCGGCAAGACAGGTGCAGAATTGAAAGCTGAAGGGAAGTAGCCCTACCTCGCTATTACTTTTCCAGCTTGGCGAGTTGTTTACGGAGGCGTTTGGACTGTTTGTCGTTGAGGATTTGCCAAACGGCCAAGCCGTTGCCGACCAGTTCCCACTCGTCGAATTCCCAGACGACTTTTTTGTCGCGCGTGATCTCGAAGATTTGCGGGTTAGCCTCGCCGGCGTGGCAGTTACCGACGATGAAGTTGCCGTTTTTGACTTCCTGCAACGCGGTCATCCAGCCCAGGCCGATGTCGGTGCCGGGGACTTTGTCCTTGATCTCCCAAACGACTTTTTTATCGGGCGAAACTTCGACCACGCTGTGGCCGCTGCCGGAGGCGATCAGTGTATTGCCGTTCTTCAGGCGGATCGCGCCGTAGCAGCGGGTGTTAATGAGGTACTCCCAAACGATCTCGCCCTTGCGGTTGTACTCGGTGACAACGCCCGGGTTCTCGGAGGTGACGAGGTGGTTGCCCTCCGGCGTGAAGCGCACCCAGCGGGTGTTTTGGCGGCCGTCCCTCTTCATCGGGATCTCGTGGACGATATTGCCTTTTTTATCCACCTCGATGATGCGCCCAACCCCGCTCTCCACGATCGAGGTGTTGCCGTTTTTAAGGCGCGCGAAAGCGTGCACGTCCACCCGCTTGCCCTTGTTGCCGTTCATCGTGGCGGAGTCGTAGGTCCAGACGACTTCCTTGGCCAACGTCATCTCGGTGAGCTTGGTCCAACTGTCATGGTAAAGAATATTGCCGTTGGGCAGGAGATGCACGTCGTGGTGGCCGGTGTGGCCCTGCTGCGGGCCCGCGGTCTTGTGCGACCAAAGCACGTCGCCGTTGCGGTTGGTGATTGCGACGATGTTTTTGCCGTAGGATGCGCTGACCAAAACCAGGCGCTCTGCCCTGCCAACGACAGCGGTGAGCAACAACGAGAACACAAAGAGGAAACGGAGATTGGCTTTCACGCCGGGGAAATTAGCCGCTTGGCCAAGCGGCGTCGAGCGCGGGTTCGATCAGCGGAAGAAGCGGGTCTCGAGGCGGTTGCTGTCTTCGCCCAAGCCTAGGCTGGGCATGGCCTTGAGCGAGAAAACCAGACTCACGCTGAAGTCGTCCTTGCCGGAGCGATGATCGCGCAGGCGGAAGCGCAGCCCCGCCGTCACGCTGGAGAAGTCGCGGTACACGCTGTAGCTCTGCTCCTCCATCGTGCCGTCGCTGGCCTCGAACTGGTGGATCATCCGGAACCCCCACTCCTCGTTCAGGCGATAGTACACGCGGCTGAACAACAGGTCGTTGCCCCAGCGCCAATCGGCGTCGATTTGCTGCTGGAAAAACGGGTCGTACGGGTAGCGCTCGCGCAGCTCGTCCGGCGACAAATCGCGGAGGTACCGGTGGCCGAGCGTCCAGCTCCAGCGGTCGTTGGGCAGCAGCGAGATCGTGTGGTTGGCCTCGTTGAGCCGGCGGTCGTTCGGGTCGAAGCGCACTTCGGAACCGAGCAGCAGCCACGAGCGCGGCGTGAGTTCCAGATCGGAGTATACATCACTGAAGCGCGCCTCGCGTTCGTTCGTCTCCAAACGCCAATCGGTGAACAGTTCCCAGTTCAGCAAGTCGTCGACTTGGCCGTTGCGCTTGGTTTGCAGGCGGTTCCGGATGCCCAAGCGCACGACATTGCGCGAGTCGATGTTGTCGATCGAGTTGTAGTCGGGGAAATCGATCGGCCGCAGGCGCAGCGTCTGTAGCTCGCGGTCGAACCGGGGCAGTTCCCACGGGCGCTTGTCCGGCTCCGGCACGTAAATGTAATTGGCCAACGGCTGCACGATGTGCCGCAGTCCGTCGACATCGAACAGGCGGCTCGACGCGTTGGCCCACGTGCTCGACGCCTTGAACGACAACTCGACGCCGGTGTTGAACACGGAGCGATCCATCCCGCCGGCTTGGCCAAGCGCGGGATCGCCACCGGCCGTCGCTCCGTAATGCGTCAGCCGGACACCGGCGTGCGGCGTGACATTGAGCCAGCCGAAGTACGTGCGTGGCAGGAGCAGTTGCTGGTGCGTGTCGGCGCGGAACGCCTCGTAATCGTGCAGGCCAATGTCGGTGTCGGCCGGGCGAAACCTGAAGTGGCCGACCGAGGTTTCGCTCTCGTAAAAAACCGGCGCCGCGCCGAGTCGCTGTCGAAGGCCGGTCACGCGAATCTCCGGCAGCCGCTCGACGGTCTGGTAAAAGTCATCGACCCGAGGCTGGGCGAGCAGGCTGACGCTGAAGTTGCGCCAATGCTTCGCGATCTCGACGTGCGACGCCGGCTGCGGGTTGCGGCGGAATTGGCCCTCGAAAAAGTCGCGGTTCACGAACGCGTCGCTCTGATCCTGCAACACGAGCTTGGCCGTGAAGTCGGGCCGGATGTTGACCGAGTGATAAAGGCTGAGCCGATGCCGGTTGTTGCGGTCGGTGAAGTCGGTGCTGCGGGAGAGGCGGCCCGCGCCGGCGGCGGGATCGCGGTCGTCGAGCAGGTAAACCGACGCCTCGCCGCTGCCGGCTTGGCCAAGGTCGTAGCGCGTGTCGAGGCCGACAGCCCAGCCCCGGCGCGTGCGATAGTCGAGGTGCGCCTCGCCGCCCAGCCGGTCGCTCAAGTGCCAGTCATACGAGCCCTCGAAAAACAGGCCGAAGCGGCTGCGGTAACCGGGCGTGAGGCCCCATTGGTTCGGGGGCCGGTCGAGCCGGTGGCGGTAGTACGGAAAATAAAACACCGGGACTTTTCCGGCGTAAAGCGTTGCGCCACGGGCCTCGACGTATTTGCCGGGGACGATGCTCAAGTGGCGGGTGCGGAGGCGCAGCACCGGGTCGGAGCGGTCGTCGGTGGTCAGCCAAACGTCGTCGGCCGAGTAGCGGTTGCTCGTGGCGTCGCCCTTGATGTTGGTGCCCTCGACGAAAAACGGCGCCTGCCCCGCGCGAAAGTTGTCGGTCTGCATCGCGCGGGTTTGGAAGTTGTAAAACAGGCGGTCGGAGGTGACGACGCGATCCTGGTTTTGCAGGATGACGCCGCCCTCGGCGAAGATCTCGCCGGTGGTTTGGTCGAGGCGGCCTCGGTCGGCGATGATGTAGGCGCGCTCGCCCTGCTCCTCGAACGTGATGCGGAAACGGTCGTTCAGGATGACCAACCCCTTGTCGAGGTGGTAGTCGAACTCGCCCGGCTCGAGCGACTCGATCTCCCACACCGGCTCGTCCGTTGATGCCGGTTCGGCCGCCCGGACGGCGCTTGCCCAAGCGACGAGCAGTGAGAGAGAAAAACAAGCCCAACGGAGATACATCAACGGGCGTTGAGTTAAGCAGAGCCCAGCGCGCCTGCCAAGCCGGAGTTGCCGCCAAGCCAAGCGCTTGGCCAAGGGGGAGGAGGTGGGACAGCCGGCCTTACCGACAAAAAAAGGGCGAGGCTTTTTATTGCCTCGCCCTTGGTTTGCTGTTTTTGGAACAGCTTGAATTACATCATGCCGTGGTCATGACCACCGCCCGCCGGCATGGGCGATTCCTTTTCGGGAATCTCGGTAATCAGGCACTCGGTGGTCAGCAGCAGCCCGGCGATGGAGCCGGCGTTTTGCAGCGCTGTGCGGGTCACCTTTTTCGGGTCCACCACACCGGCTTTTACCAAGTCCTCGTACTTCTCGGTCGCGATGTTGAAGCCGATGTTGCCCTTGCTCTCCAGAACCTCCTGGACAATCACGGCACCCTCGAGGCCGGCATTGGCGGCGAGAGCGCGGAGCGGCGCCTCGACGGCGGAGCGGATGATGGAGACACCGATCTGCATGTCGCCCTCGAGTTCCAGCTTGCTGATGGCCGAGCGGGTCCGCAACAGGGCGACACCACCACCGGGGACGATGCCTTCCTCCACTGCGGCGCGGGTGGCGTGCAGGGCGTCCTCGACGCGGGCTTTCTTTTCCTTCATCTCGGTCTCGGTGGCTGCGCCGACGTTGATGATGGCGACACCGCCGGCCAGCTTGGCCAAGCGCTCCTGCAGCTTCTCACGATCGTAGTCGGAGGTGGTCTCCTCGATCTGGCGGCGGATCTGGTTCACGCGAGCCTGAATCTCGGAGGACTTGCCACCCCCCTCGACCATTGTCGTGTTTTCCTTGTCCACCACGATGCTCTTGGAGCGGCCAAGGTCGCTCAACTCGACGGACTCGAGCTTGATCCCGAGGTCCTCGGTGATGCAGCGGCCACCGGTGAGGATGGCGATGTCCTCGAGCATGGCCTTGCGGCGGTCGCCGAAGCCGGGTGCCTTGACGGCGGCGATGTTCAGCGTGCCGCGGATGCGGTTCACGACGAGCGTGGCCAGGGCCTCGCCCTCGACGTCCTCGGCGATGATGAGCATCGGCTTGCCGGTCTTGGCGACTTTCTCGAGCAGCGGCACCATGTCCTTGAGGGTGCTGATCTTCTTCTCGTAAATGAGAATGTAGGCGTCCTCAAGGCGGCACTCCATTGAGTCGGTATCGGTGGCGAAGTACGGCGAGAGGTAGCCCTTGTCGAACTGCATGCCCTCGACAACGTCGAGCGTGGTCTCGATGGACTTGGCCTCCTCGACGGTGATGGTGCCGTCCTTGCCGACCTTGTCCATGGCCTCTGCGATGATGTTGCCGATTTCCTCATCCCAGTTGGCGGACACGGTGGCGACCTGCTTGATCTCCTCCTTGTCCTTCACCTTCTTGGCTGCCTTGTCGAGCGCCTTGACGGCGGCATCGACCGCCTTTTGGATGCCACGCTGGATGGCGATCGGGCTGGCCCCGGCGGTGACGTGCTTGAGGCCGCCGCGGAAGATGGCCTCGGCCAGGACGGTCGCCGTGGTGGTGCCGTCACCGGCGGCGTCGCTGGTGTTGCTCGCCACTTCGCGCACCATCTGGGCGCCCATGTTCTCGTACGGATCCTCGAGATCGATCTCCTTGGCCACGGTGACACCATCCTTGGTGACTGTGGGGGAGCCGAACTTCTTGTCGAGAACGACGTTGCGGCCCTTGGGGCCGAGGGTCGCGGTCACGGCCTTGCTCAGGGTGGAAACACCCTTCAACAAGGCTTGCCGCGCGGACTCATCAAACTTCAGTTGTTTTGCTGACATAGTTAATTATTCCTTTCAAAAATTATCCAACGATTGCGAGGATGTCGTCGGAACTCAAAATCTTGAGTTCCTTGCCATCGACCTTGATCTCGGTGCCGCCATACTTGCTGATCAACACCTTGTCGCCCTTCTTGACCTCGAAGGCAATCTTGTTGCCATTGTCGTCGGTCTTGCCAGTGCCCAATGCCAATACCTTGGCTTCGGTGGGTTTTTCCTTGGCAGAATCCGGGATGATAATACCACCCTCCGATTGCTGCTCCTTGTCCTCGATCGGCTCAACAATAATGCGATCTCCGAGCGGTTTTAGTTTTAGTGCCATGTTTGTTTTTTATCTAACTTATTTTGGTGTTCCCGCACGAGGCGGGAAAGTTTGTCGCGCCGGAAAGTCGGAACCACCCGGTCCCGGCCAAGCGCGGCTAAAATCCTAGTTCGCCTTTTCCTCCACGACCTCGGCGTCGATGATCGGCCCCTCGTCTTTCTTGGCCAGTTCATCATCGCCGGCCGGGGCAGCGTCGCCGCCCGGCTCCGCGCCGCCGGCTGCCTGGGCTTCCTGCGCGGCCTTGTAAATATCGGCGGAGGCGTCCTGCACCACTTGCTGCAGTTTCTCGGTGGCGGCCTTGATCGCGTTGGTGTCGGAGCCCTTCAACGCCTCCTTGAGATCGTTGTTGGCCGCCTCGAGCGCGCTCTTTTTATCACCGGAAATCTTGTCGCCGTTGTCCTTGAGCAGCTTTTCAGTCTGGTAGGCCAGGTTGTCGGCGCTGTTGCGCAGGTCGACCTCTTCGCGGCGTTGCTTGTCTTCGTCGGCATGCGCCTCAGCGTCCTGCTTCATCTTCTCGATGTCCTCCTCGGAGAGGCCGCTGCTGGCGGTGATGGTGATCTTCTGCTCCTTGCCGGTGCCGAGGTCCTTGGCGCTGACGTTGAGGATGCCGTTGGCGTCGATGTCGAACGTCACCTCGATCTGCGGGGTGCCGCGCGGCGCGGGCGGAATGTCGGTCAACTGGAATTTGCCGATGCTCTTGTTGTCGTTGGAGAACTCGCGCTCGCCCTGCAGCACGTGGATGTCCACTGCGGGCTGGCTGTCGGCGGCGGTGGAGAAAATTTCCGATTTCTTGGTCGGGATGGTGGTGTTGCGCTCGATGAGCTTGGTCATCACCGAGCCCATTGTCTCGATGCCCAGTGAGAGCGGCGTGACGTCGAGCAGCAGGACGTCCTTCACGTCGCCCTTCAAGACACCGCCCTGGATGGCCGCGCCAACCGCCACCACCTCGTCAGGATTCACGCCTTGATTGGGCTTCATGCCGACGATGGCCTCGGCGGTCTCGACCACCTTGGGCATGCGAGTCATTCCGCCCACCAGGACAAGATCCTTGATGTCGGATGTAGCGACCTCGGCGTCCTTCAAGCAGGACTCCACCGGCCCTTTGATCCGGTCGAACAGCGGCTCGCACAACTGCTCCAGCTTGGCGCGGGACAACGCAAGGTTGATGTGCTTTGGCCCGCTGGCGTCCGCAGTGATGAACGGCAGGTTCAGGTCGTAACTCGTGGAACTGGACAGGGAAATCTTGGCTTTCTCGGCCTCTTCCTTGATGCGCTGCAGGGCGTCGGGCTGGTTCCGCAGATCCATGCCGTTCTCCTCCTTGAAGCTGTCGAGCACCCAGTCGATGACCGCGTTGTCCCAGTCGTCGCCGCCGAGTTGGGTGTCGCCATTGGTGGCTTTCACCTCGAACACGCCGCCGCCAATCTCCAGCACTGAAATATCAAACGTGCCGCCGCCAAGGTCGAACACGGCGATGTTTTGGTCCGCCTTCTTGTCGAGCCCGTAAGCCAGCGAGGCGGCGGTCGGCTCGTTGATGATTCGCAACACCTCGAGACCGGCGATCTTGCCGGCATCCTTGGTGGCCTGGCGCTGGGTGTCGTTGTAATAGGCCGGCACCGTGATGACGGCCTCGGTGATCGTTTCACCCAGGCGCATCTCGGCGTCGGCCTTGAGTTTGCCCAGGATCATCGCTGAGATTTCCGGTGGACTGAACTGCTTGGTTTCCCCGTTGACCTCCACCTCGACGGCGGCGTCTCCGTTGGAAGCCTTCACAACCTTGTAGGGGACGCGCTTGGTTTCCTCGCCGACCTCGTCGAACTTGCGGCCTATGAAACGCTTGATGGAGAAAACGGTGTTCTTGGGGTTGGTCACCGCCTGACGCTTGGCTGCATCACCGACCAAGCGCTCGCCGTCCTTGCCGAACGCCACCACCGAAGGCGTCGTCCGACGGCCCTCGGAATTCTCGAGCACGAGCGGCTCGCCGCCGTCCATGACAGACATGCAGGAGTTCGTCGTTCCTAAATCAATTCCTAAAACTTTTCCCATAACAAATACAGTCGACCTCGAGCAACCTGAATGCCAAGCGCCCATTAAAAACTGTAACTAACTTGTAATAAGCACATTAACGAAATAAACCCCAACCACAAATCACTCTGAACCCGAGCCATGTGTGTCACAATGTCTCACCTCCCGCTTGCTTAACTGAGGGCGCGTCCCGCTTATTTGTGTGTTGTTCGACCGCGCTTGCAAGCGCTTGGTCGCTTCAGTCGCTGCCGAAAGGGTTGCCAGAACTTTCTGAAGACTCGTCGAAGGGACTGTCTTCCGTTCGGCGCTTGGCCTTTGTTTTTTTCGCCTTTGTTTTTGGCTTGGGTGGCTTCGGTGCGAGGATCGGGGAAAACATCAAATAGACCCACGGCAACACTAAGTGGACGCCCCACACGGCCAGCAACCCCACGAGGTTGATTTGCTTCAGGCCGTAAAGGACGATGGCGGCGATCATCACCAAGACGCTCGGCATTTGTGCGGCGATGGCGATTTTTTTGGCTCCAGCCCAACTCACTTGGTTGACGGAGAAAATTTTGACCGGAACCATGTACAGCCAGCCCAGCGCGGACCAGGCGCAGAGCAGCGCGAGAATGACCAGCAGGCCAAACCCAGCCAGCACCATGTGAGAGCGAGCCCCCCACCAAGGTTCAAGCTCGGTTTTGCTGAAAGACAAAATCCATCCCGTCGGATAAGGCAGCGTCAACAGGCCAAGCCCCAAGCTGCTGCCTACCTGCAAATCGTTCGGGCCAAAGGCCAACACAAGATCGGCTGATTCCACGACACCCATTTCCGTGAAGCCTCCCGGGCGCACATCGATCCGCATAAACGGCCCCTCCTGCAGAAGCACCGCTTCGCTTGGCCAAGCGAGGCGGCCGCCGCGAATCTCCCCAGTCGTGGGCATCTGCTGGATGGCCTTTTCGATTTCCGGCACCCAAGCTTGCTGGACAAACCAAACCGCCGTGGCGGCAACCAAGAGGGCGAAGACCAGTTCCACCCCCAGCAACCGCCAGCGACTGGCCACGGCAAACCGGGCCACGCCCCCGAATGTCAATGGCTGCCAGGCGTCCTTCGGTCGATCGTTCGCCACTTCGCCGACAAGCTACCCGCAGGCAACCAACCGGGAAACCCAAATTCGTCTCAAGCCGCCTGTTTCTGGCATAATAACAAAAAACAGCCAAATCGGGACGCCTTTTGCACTTGACGCTGCTTGGGCCAAACGACTAGCCTCAAGCCGGTTGCCACCTCCGGGTGTCAACGTAGTGAGTCAACTCTGTTACGGACGAGTGAAGTCGGGGAGCAATCTTCCGGCTTTTTTGTTCGGCGCGAACGGTTTGGGCCTTGTCGAAAGACGGATACGATGAATGCAGAATTTATAGCCAGCATGGAATACTGGGAGCGCGAAAAGGGGCTCGATCGCGAGATCCTTATCAGCGCTGTCGAGGATGCAATGGTCTCCGCAGCCAAGCGCGCAGTCGGCCCCGCCCGGGAACTGCGTTGTGAGATCGACCGCAAAGACGGGGACATCCGCGCCTTCGCCACGTTGATCGTGGTGGAGACGGTCACCGACAAACAAAACGAAATCAGCCTGGACTCCGCTCAGCGTTTCAAGCCGGATGCCCAATTGGAGGAGGAGCTTGAAGTCGAGGTCACCCCGAAAAATTTCGGCCGGATCGCCTCGCAGAATGCCAAGCAGGCACTGATGCAGGCCATTCGCCGAGCGGAGAAAGCGTTGATCTACACCGAGTTCAAAGACCGCGTCGGCGACATCGTCAGCGGCGAGGTACGGGGATTCGACCGCTCGGATGTCCTCGTTGACCTGGGCAAGTTTGAGGCTCTGCTGCCCAACCGCGAGCGGGTGCCCACCGAGGAATACCAACGGGGCGAACGCATCCGCTGCCTGGTCAAGGCCGTGGAGGGATCCGACAGCAGCTCCGAGATTATCCTCTCCCGCAGGGATTCCGACTTTGTCCTCAAGCTGTTTCAGCTCGAAGTTTCCGAGATCAACGACGGCACCATCGAGGTCAAGGCCATCGCCCGGGAACCGGGCTTTCGCACCAAGCTCGCGGTGCACTCGCGAGACGAGAAGGTGGATCCCGTCGGGGCCTGCGTCGGGCTTCGCGGCCAACGCGTAAAGAACATCGTCCGGGAACTCAACAACGAGAAAATTGACATCATCCGCTGGGATTCGGACGTCGAGACTTACGTGACCAACTCCCTCGCCCCGGCACAACTCAAGCGGCTGGAGATTCAGCAGGACAGAAAACGGGTTCACGTCCTGGTGGATCCCGATCAACTCTCGCTGGCCATCGGTCGGCGCGGCCAAAACGCCCGCCTCACCAGCTTACTCACCGGGTGGCAGATCGACATCGATCCCGAGCAGGAAGTTCGGGTCGGGTTCGAGGAGCAAGTGGCCGATGCCGTTGACGCCTTAGCCGCCATCCCCGGCATCGAGAAGGAGCAGGCCGACGCCCTCGTGCACGCGGGTCTCCTGACGTTGGATGCCCTGAACGGCGTCGAGGCATCCGACCTCGCCGACATACCGGGCCTCGCCGAACATGCCGAGTCGGTCCTGGCGGCCGCCCACGCCGAGAAGGTGCGCCGCGCGGGAGCGGGCACCAACCCGCTGATAAACGACGCGGCCCCCGAAGCCGATACCGAGACCGGGGATGAAGCAGCACCCGAGGCAGAGACACCTGCTCCTGAGCCAGCGGAGCCTCAAGCCGCCGAGGAAGCAACCGCCCAGCCCAAGGAGGCTGAGTAACCGGATACATTCCGCCGCCGCTTGGCCAAGCGCGACGCTGCCCTTGGCCAAGCCGCAAACAGATATTTTTTATGCCCGTTCGCATTTATGAGATTGCCAAAAAGGTAGGGATACCCAGCAAGGAAGTCCTGGCCAAGGCCAAAGAGTTGGGGATCACCAACGCGAAGGTTGCCTCGAGCACCCTCGACAAAATCACCGCCGAGTACCTCGAGGAAAAAATCGCCGGCACCCAGGAACCCGAGCCCGAGCCCGCCCCGGTTGCGGTCGAGCCGGTCATCATCACCGCTCCCGCCGAGGAACCCGAAGAGGAGACTGCCGACGAAACCGAGGCCGATGCGGAGCAGGATGCCGCCGAGGAAGAGGAAGCCGAGGAGCCAGAGAAGGAGGAGGAAGAGTCAACCGATCTGGGTAAAAAAGTGGGCTTTATCGAGTTGGGCAACATGCCGGTTCGACCGGCGGTACGCGAACGCAAAAAGAAAAAAGACAAGAAACCGGCCAAGGCCCCGGAGGCCAAGCGGCCGGCATCCGCTCCCACAACCGCTCCCACAACCGCTCCCACAACCGCTCCTGCACCTGCGCCCGGCCCGCCCAAGCCAAAATTCACGGCACCGGCCAATGGCCCGCTGATCGCCATGAAGCCGCCGATCATCGTCCGCGATCTCGCCGACGAGATGAAGCGCAAGCCATTCCAGTTGATCGCCGACCTGATGGCGCTCAACGTCTTCGCCAACATCAACCAATCCATCGAGGAGCCGGTCGCCCGCGAAATCTGCGCCAAGCACGGTTTCCGGTTTCGGCTCGAGCGCCGCGAGCGCGGCGCCGGCCTCGTCAAGACCTCCACCATGAAAAAAGTCGTGCTCGACGCCGACGACATCGAGGAGGATCTGCAACTCCGCGCCCCAGTGGTCACGATCATGGGCCACGTGGATCACGGCAAAACCACGCTGCTCGATGTCATCCGCCACTCGAACATCACCGCCGGGGAGGCCGGCGGCATCACCCAGCACATCGGCGCCTACACCATCAACGTCCCGCACCCCGACCATCCGAAAAAGCTCGAGCAAATCACCTTCCTCGACACGCCGGGCCACGCCGCGTTCAGCGCCATGCGCGCCCGCGGCGCCAACGTCACCGACATCGTCATCCTCGTCGTCGGCGCGGACGACGGCGTCATGCCGCAGACGATCGAAGCCCTTGCCCACGCGCAGGCCGCCGAGGTGCCGATCATCGTGGCCGTCAACAAGATTGACCACCCGTCCGCCAACCCGATGATGGCCCGCACGCAACTGCAGGAAAAGGGCCTCGTCTGCGAGGAGTGGGGCGGGCAAACCATTTTCGTCGATGTCTCCGCGCTGAAAAACACGAACGTCGACAAGCTGCTCGGGATGGTGTTGCTGCAGGCCGAGGTGCTCGAGCTCAAGGCCAACCCCAACCGCAAGGCGGTCGGCAACGTCGTCGAGTCCGGCTTGGAGGCCGGCGGGCCAACGGCCACTTTGCTCGTCCGCAAGGGCACGCTGAAGGTCGGCGACGTGATGGTCTGCGGCAACCACTTCGGAAAGGTGCGCGCGCTTGTGGATCACGAGGGCAAACGCATCAAGCAAGCCGGCCCCTCCTCTGCCGTCAAGGTGCTCGGCCTGAACGGCGTGCCCGATGCCGGCGCGGAGTTCAACATTCTTCCCAACGAAAAAGAGGCCCGCTCCGTCTGCGAGGATCGCGACACGAAGCAGCGCGACGAAGCCTCGGCACGCAAACGCAAGATGACTCTTGCGACGTTGTTCAGCCGCATGGAGGCGACCTCGGACAAGGTACTCAAGCTCATCATCAAAGCCGACACGCAGGGCTCGGTCGAGGCCATCGTCGATTCGATTAACAAGATCGAGTCGGACAAGGTGCAGTCCGATGTGATCCACTCCGGTGTGGGCTCCGTGACCGAGTCCGACGCCACGTTGGCCAGCGCCTCGGACGCGGTCATCCTCGGCTTCCACGCCAAGATCGACACCGGCGTCGGCGAGGTGGCCAAGCGCGAGGGGGTCGAGATCAAGCTCTACGCCATCATTTACGAGTTGATCGACGAGGTGAAGGAGGCCATGGCCGGCCTGCTCGACCCGTTGTTGAAGGATGTCGTCACCGGCCAGGCGGAAGTGCGCAGGATTTTTGACCTCAGCAAGGGCGGAAACGTCGCCGGCTGCGCCGTCACCAGCGGCAAGATTGTGCGCGGCAAGATGCGTGTCGTCCGCAAGGGCGACTTGGTGTACGAGGGCATCTCGCACACGCTCAAGCGCTTCAAGGACGAGGTCAACGAGGTGCGCACCGGCATGGAGTGCGGCATCCGGCTAGACGGCTTCGACGACTTTAAGGAGAGCGACATCATCGAGTGCTACATGCAGGAGAAGGTCGCCCAGAAATTGTAATCCAACCGCTCCTCAGTCATGCCCAATCTGCGCCACAAGCGTGTGCGAGAGCTTCTCAAGCGGGAACTCAACGAGATTTTCCGGCGCGAGTTCCCTGTCGAGCTTGGCCTCATCAGCGTCAGCGAGGTCGGCGTCTCGAATGATCTCCACTCCGCCACGGTTTTTGTCTCCTCCATCGGCGATGAGAAGGGCCAGCACAGGGCGTTCCGCGCCGTCCGGAAGGCCGCCGGCAAAATCCAGGGCCAGCTTGGCCAAGCGGTCGAGCTTCGCTACACGCCAAGGTTGAAGTTTGTCATGGACGACGCCCACAACCGCGGCGATCGGGTGCTCCACATTTTGGACGAGCTCAACAAAAAATCGCCCTTGGCCAACGTCGAGAATGAAGAAGACCCGATTGAAAACGATTGACCGGATCCTCGAGATCATCGGCAAGAGCCACACCATCGCCGTCTGCAGCCACATGCGGCCGGACGGTGACTGCATCGGCTCGACGCTTGGCCTCGCGCTGGCGCTGCTCGAACAGGGCAAGGAGGTCATCTGCTGGAATCAGGATCCCGTGCCCTCCAAGCTGCGGTTTCTCGACCCGGATCAACTCATCCAGTCGCCGAGGCCAATCAAGCGCCCGTTTGACTGCGTCATCTCCGTCGACGCCGCGAGCATCGAGCGCCTGGGCACCGCGCAGGAACACATCGCCAACCGCGGGACGCTCATCAACATCGACCACCACACCAGCAACACCCGCTTTGGCGACGTGAACTGGATCGCCAGCAAGGAGCCCTCCAGCGGCGAGTTGGTCTATCAGCTCATCAGGGAGGCCGGCTGGAAAATCACGCCGCGAATTGCCGACTGCCTGTTCACCGCCATCTCCACCGACACCGGCTCGTTCCAGTACCCGAGCACCCTGCCCGAGACCTATTACGCCGCCGGCGACCTTGTGAAAAAAGGCGCCGACCTCGCCACCGTCTGCGACGAGGTTTACCAGTCGTACCCGCTCTCCCGCGTCAAGCTGTTGAAGCGCGTTTACAACAATTTCCGCCTCACACACGACAACCAGATTGCCTACTTTTGGCTGAAGCAGGAGGACTTCTCCCGCACCGGCGCCACCGCCAGCGACACGGAGGGATTGATCGACCACGTCCGCGCCATCGAGCCGGTCGTCGTCGCCTGTGTGTTCGAGGAACTCGAGCCGGAGCTCACGCGCATCAGCCTCCGCTCCAAGGACAAGAACATAAACGTCAGCGACATCGCCGGGCTGTTCGGCGGCGGCGGGCACCCGGCCGCGGCCGGCGCGCGCATCCCCGGCAAACTGCCGACCACCCAGCGCCGCGTCGTCGCCGCCATCCGCAAGGCGCTCGACGCGCGCCCGTCATGAGCATGAAGGAGTTCAACGCACTGGACGGCGCACTCCTCATCGACAAGCCGGCCGGCCCCACCTCGCACGACATCGTCGACACCGTCCGGCAATGTTACCGCATAAAAAAAGTCGGCCACTGCGGCACACTCGACCCCGCCGCCACCGGCCTGCTGACTCTCCTGCTCGGCAAGGCCACCAAGCTCTCCGAGAAAATGATGTCCGACGACAAGGTTTACGTCGGCTCGATGAAGCTCGGCGAGACCACCAACACCTTCGACGCCGAGGGCGAGATCGACGAAACCAAACCGGTGCCCGGCCTCACCCTCGAGGCGTTGCAGGAAAAGGCCAACGACTTCCTCGGCGACCAGTTGCAACTGCCGCCGATGGTCAGCGCCATCAAGATCGACGGCACGCCACTGTACAAGCTCGCCCGCAAAGGCATCGAAGTCGAACGCAGAAAACGCTTCATTCACCTCTACAATTTCCAGATCACCGAGTACGAGCCGCCGTTTGCCTGGTTCAAGGTCGCCTGCACAAAAGGCACCTACGTCCGCACGCTCGCGCATGACCTTGGCCAGGCGCTTGGCTGTGGCGCGCATCTGGCCGGCCTGCGCCGCACCGTCTCGGGCAAATTCAAGGTCAGCGCAGCCACCCCACTCGAGGAACTCACCACCCTCTCGCCGGACGATCTGGCCAGGCGCGTCGTGCCGATGCTCCAGCTATCCGCCGTCACCGAGTCGTGAAAATCATCCACCAGCCCGCCGATCTGGCCAACGGCAGCCGCAAAGCCTGCCTCGCCATCGGCATGTTCGACGGCGTGCACCTTGGCCACCAG
>Ga0207963_1000429_pt1 | contig 22143 bp, 25 predicted proteins | sample Knorr_S15_td_NAD_FD_185604 | JGI IMG/M metagenome (GOLD analysis project Ga0207963, IMG submission 185604) | Marine microbial communities from Southern Atlantic Ocean transect - Knorr_S15_td_NADW_ad_2500m_LV_A (SPAdes) (version 2) | ecosystem: Environmental > Aquatic > Marine > Oceanic | place...
GGTGAGGATGGGGTTGCGATAGGGAATAATCATCACACTGGTGACCAGGCGGATGCGCTCGGTGATTCCAGCTAGCCAGGCCAGTGTCGTTACCTGTTCCGGCCACTCGCCATCCCCGGATTGACCGGCTGCCAGGATGTCGCCGGTCAGGCTGTACGGGTAGGTGGAGTTGACCTGATTGGGTTGGAGGATATGGTCTGGCATGACCATGCAGTAGAAGCCCAGGCGGTCGCCCAGTTTAGCGATGTCGGCCAGCGCGTCGGGCTCAGCGCTGGCGCCGCTGTTCGGGAGGTAAAAGCCGTATTCCATCAAAAATACTCCTGGAATTATGTCCGGCAACCGGTTGAAGGTAATCGATACGTCTCAGGCAAGAAACGTGCCTGAATACCGGGTCGGACAGCAGACCAACAAACTATATATCGGCGTAGCTAGCCTGTCCAATGAAGTGGGCCAACCTCCAAACGGTGCAACCACCCCGTACTACCCGATTTCTTGACACCTCTGAGGGCGAAATGTAGACTTTCTCTGTTCTGTAACAGGAGGATTTTTGTGACTACTCCCGCATCATTTTTGACCGAAGAAATGATCCAAAAAGCGATCGGCCAGAAGAGCGCGCCGCGCTCCATCGATATAGAGAAAGGCGCCATCATCAAATTCGCCCAGGCCATCGAAGACGATAACCCGGTCTACAACGACGAGCAGGCGGCCCGAGATAGCCGGTACGGTGGATTGATCGCGCCGCCAACCTTCCTCCGGTCCGTGGGAGTTGACCGTCCCGAGTACCCTTTCGATATGCCATTCACCCGGCTATTGGATGGGGGCAGCGACTGGGAATACTTCCATCCCATACGGGCCGGCGACCGTATCACGGCCGTCGCCGAGATAGCCGACATCAATGAGCGGACCGGGCGCATGGGCCTGATGATCATCACCTCCATCGTGGTGACCTACCGCAACCAGTTCGACCAGGTTGCCGCCACGCAGACCAGCACCTCAATACGATATTAGAAATTAGACCGCCGAAATGGCGATGGGAGCCCAACATGGCCGATCAAGTATTTTGGGATGACGTAGAAGAAGGCACGAAATTGCCGGAAGTGGTGAAGAACCCCACCACCCAGCAGTTGGTGAAATACGCCGGCGCGTCCGGCGACTACTACCAGATCCATTACGATCAAGGTTTCGCCAAGAACAACGACTTGGAAGACGTGATACTTCACGGCGCACTGAAAAACGCCTTCCTCGGACACTTAGTAACCAAGTGGATGGGTCCGGACGGCTACCTGAAACGCCTGGCCTGCCAATACCGGGGGATGGATATACCGGGAACTCCGGTGACCGCCAAAGGTCTTGTGACCAAGAAATATCAAGACCAGGGCGCCAACCTGGTCGACTGTGAGATTTGGCTGGAGAACGAAAATGGTGAGCGGACCACCCCTGGTTCGGCAACGGTGGCTCTCCCCTCTAGATAGACTGCTGACCCTAGATTCTTTATAGATTATGGCCCGGAATTCTTAACGCTAAATGGCAGAAATGTCTGCCCAGATTCGATTTGAACCAAGCCCAGGGAGGCAAAAATGGCGGAAATGTTGAATGGCAAAGTGGCCATCGTCACCGGCTCAGGCCGCGGGATCGGACGCGGAGTAGCCATGCTGATGGCCGCGGAAGGCGCCAGCGTGGTGGTCGTTGACCCCGGCGTGAACGTGGACGGCAGCGGGGCCGACCAATCGGTGGCGGAACAAGTGGTAGCCGAGATCAAGGCAGCCGGCGGAAACGCCGTTGCCTGCATGGAGTCGGTCACTGAGATGGAAGGCGGCGAGAAGATTGTCCAGTCCGCCGTCGATAACTTCGGCAAGCTGGACATCGTTGTCACCTGTGCCGGGATCCTCCGGGACCGCATGATCTTCAATATGTCGGAAGAGGAATGGGACGACGTGATTGCCGTTCACCTTAAGGGCACCTTCACCGTCGTGAAGAACGCCAGCATCCTTTTCCGTCAGCAACGCTCAGGACGCATCATCACGTTCACCTCTGAGTCCGGTCTCATGGGCAACTCGGGACAGGCCAACTACGGCGCGGCCAAGTCGGGTATTGCCGGCTTCACCAAAGTCGTGGCCAAGGATATGGGCCGCTACGGAGTGACCGTCAACGCGATAGCACCCCGGGCCAGCACCCGCATGATCGCGGACATCCCCGGCAGCGCCTCTGAGATTAGGGCCCGCAGCGGCGTGGCACCCATCGCCGGTGAAGAGGACCTGGCCAGTATGGACCCTGATCATGTGGCGCCGTTCGTGGCCTATCTCGCCAGCGATTTCGGAGAGAACATCAACGGCCAGACCTTCTTGGTCTACGGCGACACCATATCGCTGGTGTCCCAACCCAGGCCAGAGCGGGCAATCTACGAGCCGTCGGGAACCTGGGATATTGAGAAACTATCGCAGATGGCCCGTGACGTGCTGACCAAGGACATCCCCAACCCCGCCCCGGCCAGGGAGCAAGGCTAAACTTGCCCGCTGATAAATTCGCGGGCACCTGGCGGTTGTTGGAGTGCTACGGCAAATGGTCCGACGGCCGGATAAGCTACCCCTACGGTGAGAAACCCGAGGGCCAACTGATCTACGACGGACATGGCCGCTTTTCAGGCCAGATCGTGGGCAGCGGCAGACCGGCATTCCAGTCTGGCAACCTGCTGAAGGGGACCGAGGAAGAGATAAAAACCGCGTTCGAGGGATACATCGCCTACTACGGTAACTACGAGGTGGACGAGGCCAAAAGCCAAGTGACCCATCGAGTGATGGGAGCGCTCTTCCCCAATTGGATTGGTGATATCCAGACCAGGAATTACGAGTTTGAAGGCGAACGATTGCGCCTCAGCACCCAGCCTATCAAGGGATCAAGGGCTGACCTAACCAACATCCTGCTCTGGGAGCGGGCCTAAAACGAAATATGACAAGTAACCAGATGGAGAGAATCTGATGGCAAACCTGCTAGAAGACAAAGTGGCGATCATAACTGGCTCGGGCCGCGGCATTGGCCGGGGGGTTGCCAAATTGATGGCCTCCCAAGGCGCCAAGGTGGTCGTGGTTGACCCCGGCGTCAACGTGGACGGCACCGGCGCCGACTCGTCCTTCGCCCAACAGGTGGTGGATGAGATCAAAGCCGATGGCGGAGAGGGAGTGGCCTGCCTGGAATCAGTTGCCACCATGGCCGGCGGAGACAAAATCATCCAGACTGCTCTGGACAACTATGGCAAGCTGGACATCGTAGTCACCGTGGCCGGAATCCTCCGGGACCGGATGATCTTCAACATGTCTGAACAAGAGTGGGACGACGTGATCGCCGTCCACCTCAAGGGCACGTTTTCCATCGTGAAGAACGCCAGCGTGATCTTTCGTCAGCAGCGCTCCGGCCGGATCATTACCTTCAGCTCAACCACCGGACTTTACGGCAACTCCGGACAGGCCAACTACGGCGCCGCCAAAGACGGCATCGCCGGGTTCACCAGAGTGGTTGCCAGAGACTTGGGGCGCTATGGTGTGACCGCCAACGCCATCTCCCCCAGCGCCGCCACCAGGATGATTGGCAGCATCCCAGACGACGCCCGGGAGCTGCGAGCCGCGCGAGGTATCAGCACCGGCGCTGCGCTGACGCTCAGGGGCCAAGCCGACGACATCGCACCCATGGTGACTTGGCTGGCCTCCGACGAAGCAGCCCACGTAAATGGCCATGTCTTCCACGTCACTGAGGGCTTGGTAACCCTGCTCAACGAACCGGAGCCGGTGAGGACTATCCAGAAAGACGGCAAGTGGACCGTTGAAGAGTTGGTGCGGGTTTTCCCGGTGACCATCGGCATCGAGCTGGTCAACCCTGCCCCCAGTCAGGTGCCAAAGGAATAGCGGCTCGCCGCGTTTTGTTCGGACCAGCCGCCTAGCTATCGACAAGAAAGAGGCCCCATCTCTGGGGCATCAGTCTATTGATAACCAGATATTAAACAGGTGTTAAGACAATGATTCACAATTTTTCTGCTTCTTATGCCGGCCATGTTATCGACGAAAATATCGGGCTTGCAGGCACCCCGGCCAATGACCGGTGGTACTCCAACGACCAGTTGATCGAAACCTTCGACTGGGCCTTGGACATCTCCAAGCACCTGGAGAAGCTAGGCTTCCAAGAGTTCTGGATGGCCGAGCACCACTTCCAGCCGGAGGGGTATGAAGCCATACCCAACCTGCTGATGCTTGGTCTTTATCTATCCACTCAGACAGAGAGGCTGAAATTTGGTTGTGGGTTCAACATCGTCCCCATGTGGCACCCTCTTCGCCTGGCTGAAGATTTCGCCATGGCCGACATTCTGAGCAAGGGCCGCATCATATTCGGAGTGGGACGCGGCTACCACACCAGAGAGGTGGAGACATTCGGGGCGCCGATGCTGGACTCCGACGCCAACCGGGAGCTGTTCGAGGAGCAGTTGGAGGTCATCACCAAGGCCTTCACCCATGAAAAATTCTCCCACCACGGCAAGCACTACCAATTGCCCCCGGAGGTGCCCTACCGGGGCTATCAATTAAAAGAATTGACTCTAGTGCCCCGGCCGATCACCCAGCCGGTGGACATCTGGCAACCGTTGGTCAGCCCTAACCCCAGAGGCATCGACTTTATGGCGAGGATGGGAATCAAGCCGTTGATCGCCAACAACCCGGACACGGCCTTGGAAGAGAAGCTGAAGATGCTTCAATCGGCCCGTGCCAAATACGGGAAAGAAACAGGATTGGGCGAAGACGTGGCATTGGGCTTCCGAATATTCATCGCCGAGTCAAAAGAGAAGGCAATCAAGCAGGCGCGTCCATACTTCGAGGAAGCGATGAAATTCGCCGGACCGTTGGGCGTAATGCCCCTCACTGACGAACAGAACGTCTCAGTGGTCAACAAAGGTCAGACGCCCGGGGTCGCCCTGCCCACGTTGGATGAAGCGGTCGAGGCCGGTTCCTGGCTCTGCGGCACATCGGAAGACGTCGTTGAGCACTTTAAGGGAATCGAGGAGAAATACCCGGGCGTGGACCGGGTCAACATCGGCGCGGTGATGGGGATGCCCCTGGAGGTGTTCAAGGACCAACTGAGCATCGTCGCAGAAGAGGTCATGCCCGCGTTTAAGGGATAAGTCCAGAAAACGCAGCGCGCCTCACTTACTCCAACGGAACGCTCTGAAAAGCTCCTTGGGTGATGCCGGGTTGTAGCTTCTCTGCTTGGCGGATGGCGTAGTGGTCGGTCATGCCGGCAACGTAGTCTACGGCGGCCCGGTCGGGGTCGGCGCCGGGACTGAAGTAGGGTGGGGGTATCTCCTCGGCATTCTCCAGGAAGTAGTGATAAAGCAGCTTGACCACATCGCGGCCGACTTCGGACTGGTTGGTGTTACCCAAAGGTAGATAGACGTTCTGGAACATGTAGTCCCGCAGTTCCATCATCGCTTCCCGGGCTTCTGGGTTCATGCCGATCACCGGTTTCCCATCGATTGTTTCATCGGCCAGACCCGAGGCGGGCCATGACTCTTGGACGATGCCTGTAACCAACGAGTCGAGCCGTTGGGAATGAGTCGTCCCCAAAGTACGATTGGCCTTCTCCGGCAGGTCTTCCACTTTTAGCATGCCGGCCCGGACGGCGTCGGCTATATCGTGGTTCAGGTAGGCCACCGAGTCGGCCAGCCGCAGTATCTGGGCCTCCAACGTCAGCGACTCATCCAGTTTTACGTCAAGGAAATCGCCCCTGGGCTTGGAATGGGAGATGATTCCCTGGCGGACCTCCCAGGTCAGGTTTAACCCTTGCCCCTCTCTGGACAACTTCTCGACGATACGGAGGCTCTGCGCGCTGTGGGTGAATCCTTCCGAGTAGACTTGGTCTAGAGTCTCTTCGCCTAGGTGTCCGAAGGGCGTGTGGCCAAGGTCGTGGCCGTAGGACATGGCTTCAACCAAGTCTTCGTTCAGGTTCAGCGCCCTAGCGATAGTTCGACCAACTTGGGCCACTTCTAGGGTGTGGGTCAGCCGGGTGACATAGTGGTCGCCGGAGGGCGCCAGAAAAACTTGGGTCTTATGCTTCAGGCGCCGGAAGGCGTTGGTGTGGATGATCCGGTCCCGGTCCCGCTGGTACTCGGTGCGCAGAGGAGACGGGGTTTCAGGCAGTTCGCGGCCCAACGACTGGCTGGAACGGCTGGCGTAGGGTGAGAGGTTCTCCTCCAAGGCCTCCAGCCGTTGCCGCACCTGCAGGCCCTCCACCGGGCCGGACGGCATCTAGTATTCCCTCGGTGTCAGCATCTTCCGGAATCTAGTCCTTGAGGGGGATCGTGCCCCAGGTGATCGCCCCGGAGTCCTTGGAGAGGCCCTTCTCTTGGGCCATCTCGCGGATGTTTAGCAAAGTGGCGTTGACCTCGTTGGTCAAGAAGACCCAGTCAGGCTCTTCAGGAAACCAGTAAGGGGAATTGATGCGTACCACCTGATTTTCGCTAGCGTTCAGGTAGATGCCAAATTTAGATGTTTGCTGCATTTGTCTCTCCGATATTACGTTTTAGCTGTGCCCTGTGGTCGAATCTTTAGGCGGTCTGATCGGCCGGTTGCTTAACTTTGTCACCGCCGTAAACACCACGGTACTCCGGTGGCAGCAGGTCGGCGATGCGGCCCATAACCATGTCCAGCATACTAGACATCACCTCTTTGCTGGGGCGGCCCTCAATCACCGGCAGAGTGAACGGCTGACCGATGTTAGCCTTCAACCTCTTAAAGGGAAAGAGAATCCGCCAAAGAGGGAATTTATGGGTGCCGGTGACACCAACTGGCAGTATGGGCGCTTGGGATTTCATTGCCAGATAGACCACGCCCAACATTCCCTTCTGCATAGCATGATCGGGGCTCCGGGTGCCCTCCGGGAAGATCACCACAGCCCGGTCGCGCTCAAGATTCTGCATCAGTACGCGCACGGCGTCAATCCCGGCGGCTGAACGATCGAAAGGCGACACGTGGAACGCCGTCATCAGGAATCTGAAAAAAGCATTGCCGAACAACTCTTTCTTGCCTATGAAGAAAAGCGGTCTTGGTATCGCAGCTACCAGTAGAGGAGGGTCGTTCAACGACAGATGATTAGAGACAACGATCAATGGGCCGAACTGGGGCACGCCTTCTGCGCCGGAGATCTCGAGCCGGCCGAACGCCCGGAAGCAGAACCGCCCCAACAGGTTTCCAAACCGGTAGATGAGTGATGCGTCTCGGAACTTGCTCAAGAATTACTTGGGGCTGCCGGCCCGGTCAGCGATCTTCTGTACCACCTGCTGGATGTCCAAGACGTCTGTGTTTAGTTCCCAGGCGTCGTCGGCGGGCTTAAGGGGGGAGTCGTCGCGTCCGCTGTCGATTTCATCGCGGGCTATCGTCTCGCTCAACACAGTCAAAAGTTCGACTGCTTCTCCCCGGTCTTGCATCTCCTGCCACCGTCTTTGTGCCCGCTTCTCGGGCGAGGCAGTGAGATAGACCTTCAGATCGGCATCGGGCAGGACCACTGTGCCGATATCTCGCCCAATCATCACGATATTGCCCTGAGCAGCAGTGTTTCTTTGCTGGGCCACCAACTCTTTTCGGACCGAAAAGGCTTTGGAGACGATGGACACGTTCCGGTCTACCGTCGAGTCGCGGAGTTCCGGTCCCAATGTGTGGCCGTCTACCAATACCTGGTTGCTGTCTTCGCCCATTAGTCCCAGAGGGTAGCTGCGGGCAAGTTCCCCCAGGGAGGTTTCATCGTCTACGGGGATCCCATGGTCCAAGGCCAGCCAGGTGATGGCGCGGTACATGATTCCAGTGTCCAGATAACCAAATCCTAGCGCCCGGGCCAATTCCCGCCCGACAACGGTCTTGCCGGCTGCTACCGGGCCGTCGATGGCGATAACACTAATCTCGTGGGCCAATCGCTCCCTCTGGTTCGTGCTGATTCGTGCTTCGAAAGTGTGGCTGCTACGCACCTGTATTATACACCGCTGGCCTGTTTAGATTACCGCGTGTTTGGCACGGAGTTAACCTTCTGGGAACACTGAAAGCTTCAGGAATTTTAAGTTATGATACGGATAATGTATCGGGTTTTCCGTATAGATTTCCCGTCAACTTGGACACGCTTTCCGGTACAGTTGTGAGAGCTTCAACGATCAGGCAACGCCTATCTGAGGAAGGTGGCAAGGCATTAATATTCGGCAACTTTTCACACCGCCCGGCATCTGGTATTTACTGGCTGTGGTTCCAACGGCGCTGACGGCCTTATTGACGGCCGCAATTATTGAAACCCCATTTCCCAGCCAGGACTTGGCGGCGTTGGAATGGATTACAGGATGGGAAGCACCGGGGCTTTCGGGCTTTTTTATATTGGTTGGCTGGCTAACCGGTTTTAATGCCGGCCTGATCTACGGTGCGGTAGGACTGCCCGCGCTGTTGTTAGTCCGGCAGCAAAAAACGGCGGTTGTGTTCGCCGTGGTGGGTGCGGTGGTGGCGGCAGCGTCATTCTTGGGCGATTTCACGCTGGGCGAACTGGTTGCCCGAGCTAAGCCATTTGGGGCAGATGGGGTTAGTAGTTACCCAAGCGGTCACGTCTTTGGCGGAACAGTGTTTTTTGGGTTCCTGGCATTGCTGCCATTCCACCATCGCCTCCAGCCGAAATTCTCGGCGCCGGTGGTCTTCGTTTTGGGATTGTTAGTTGTGACAGTGGGGCCGTCCCGCATCTATGAGGGCGATCATTGGCCCAGCGACGTGGGCGCCGCGTATCTGCTGGCCGCCGCTTTGTTGATGGTCCTGGTCCCGATGTACCGGCGATTCCTACAGACGGGATCAGTCCTCGGTTTTACGCTCCCCCAGTTTCTCAACCGTTAAGGCGGTTGGCGCCTTCCCCGGCGAATCTCGCAGAGCGGCCCGGTACGTGCAACCCCTGGTCCTTTAATGATTCTCTTTTCGATGTTTGGGTAATTGGTTTCCCGGTTGGCATTAGCGGGAAATCTAACCTACGTTGACAAGGATTGGAATCTAAACAACAACAGGCTGACGCTAATCTATGATAGAAGCAACCTCGATTTCCCGGCCTTTTTCCGGTACTTCTTGGAAACCTTACTTCCTCGATATCGGAACATTGGCCACTCTGACTATTTACGTGTTGGCTTGGGTGTATCCAACGTTTCCAGGCGACGAACACGCATTATTGCAGTTCCACGCGATGAGGAATGGTTGGTTAGACGATATGGCGATATGGCTCGCCAACCTGGGACTGGTTTGGGTTTTCTTGCCTGCCGCCGTTGCTCTGCTGACTGGTCTGACCCTAACCCGCCGATATGCTGACGCCGCAATGTTAATGGGGGGTCTGGCAGTTATCGGGACCGGAAACGGCTTAAAGGTAATTGTTGACCGGCCCCGGCCGGATAACGCTCTTCTTGAGTCCTCGCCATCCAGCCTCAGCTTCCTCAGCGGCCACTCGCTCTTGGCGGTAATCGTAGGAGGGGTTCTTGTTTACCTGGTCGGGCTATGGGTGAAACCGCTGTTGCTGCGGCGGTCGCTCCAAGCAGGTCTGGTCGTGGTGGTGATTGGCATGGGCGCCTCTAGGGTCTACCTGGGCCTGCATTGGCCAAGCGACGTCATCGGCCCCTACGTGTTGGGAGTGACGGCTTTGATTGGCCTAGTGGGCCTTTGAAACGCAACCGCAACCGCTCGCTGACCCCTTGGCGGCCCCAATTCGCCTCGTGCTACACTTGAATTAGTCGTAATATCGTCGAAATTTGAGGAATCATGAACTGGATTGATATCGTAATACTGTTGGTCTGGGGAGTTACCGCCCTCTGGGGATTCTCTTCGGGACTGCTGAAGATTTTAGTTCCATTCTTCTCTTTGGTAATCGGGTTGGCGCTCTCCAGCCGAATTGGTGATTCCGTGGGGAAATTGTTCTCAGGGCTCACCGATAACGAGAATGCACAGACTATAGCCGGGTTCCTCCTGATCTTGGTGGTGCTGTTCGTCGCTGGCGGAATCATAAGTTTCATGGCCAGTAAGGTGCTTGGAATAATTCCCCTGTTCGGTCTGGTAAACAGTTTGTCTGGGATCGCCGTGGGCCTGTTGGTTGGATTCTTGTTGATATCCGGCGTCTTAACGGCGATTCAGAAATTCCCGATCAGAGATTTGGACCAGACAATCGACGAATCAAAGCTGGGCACTTTCATGGCGGACCAATTTGACGTGGTGGTCCGTGGCGTCAAGCTTATACCCGGCGATTGGGACGATGAGCTCGATAAAATAACTAACTAACGGCACAGGCGACCCTAAAGCACTTTTAGGTCCAGAAGCCCATCTGGGGCTATGTGCTACTATGATTGCCAAGAGGCTCCAAGCGTGATCGGCCTGAAAAGGCCTTCTGCGCATGTGTGGTGGCCCCGGCGACGACCGGGTGGAAACTTCCCCTTTGCGCTCTGGTGAGCGGGCCCAAACGCGGTGTGGGAGGACCAACAGCCAGCCGGCATGGTAGAACAAGCGGTAGAGCAAGCGGAAAAAGAACGCCTAACAGAGAACGGCGCTTCCGGAAATGGGGTTGCGGAGGCGGTGGATGTTGCCGCTCTTATTCGTGCGCCGGTCCTGGTGTTGAACTTGAATTACGTTCCGGTGAACGTTTGCACCGTCCGGCGGGCCATCGTCTTAGTCACCAAGGGAAAGGCTGAGCTCTTAGAGAATCACCTAGGTTATCTCCACACCGTCTCCCGAGAGATTGACGCCCCTTCAGTCATTCGGCTGGCCTACATGGTTAAGCGTCCCTTTTTGCCACGAAAACTCTCGAAGAAGGAAGTTTTCCTGCGGGACAAATTTACCTGCCAATACTGTGGCAAGAAGGTCCACGACCTAACGCTGGACCATGTGATTCCCCGGCGTCAACACGGCCCCCACACCTGGGAAAACGTGGTGACGGCCTGCAATAGATGCAACCTCCACAAAGCGGGGCGCACGCCGGCCGAGGCGAGGATGCGGTTGAAGACTACTCCGCGAGCGCCGGACCCCAATCCCTACCTGATACTTCAGAATAGGGTGATCTTGGATGAGTGGGAGATATACATTCCCTGGTCCATCAGAGACTGAAGCCTCTAGGGCCTGGAAATCAATGGACAGTCAGTTGCGGGACGGTTAGTTCCTGTTCACGTCGGCCGGGGGTAATTCCAAAACTCAGCTCACACTCCCTACCCGTGTCATACCTGGCCTGCTTCAATCGGTAGATTCAGCATCAAAACTTCCATCGCCAGCCTTGGGCTGACGTTACTATCTAGGTCCGACAAGGTCTGCATCACGCGGTTTATGAAAAGCACGATCTCTGCCGTGCTCAAGGTTGAGGCTTGGCTGCTTAGGGATTCGGCGTGGTCCGAGTTATGAAGGAATTCATCCGCTCCTTCTTTAATTAAGAGAAGGTCCCGCCACCAACGAAGCCAGAGGGCCAGCAAGGCCTTGGCAGCGTCACGGTCGTTCCCGAAGAGAGTGGCTATCTCGTTTGCGTAAGTGAACCGAGTTTCCAATCCCGCGCTCAAGGTTTCTTGCATCTTTTCTAGGTCGGCCTGCCGCTGTTCCAGCACCTGGTCATCGTCCAATGCGTTGATGGCCCAGCCCAAGCAACCCTGGGACAGCCTAAATAACTGCTCGGCCTGGTCCGACGTGGTCTGGCGTTCATTGATCAGTATCTCCACCATCGCATCTTTTGAAAGCGGGGCTAGGCCCATGCTCTGGCACCGCGATCGGACCGTGGGTAGCACGGCGTCTTCATTGGCGGTCAGCAGGATGAACAATGAATGCGGGGGAGGTTCTTCCAAGGTTTTCAAAAATGCGTTGGAGGCGTCTTCACTCATCGCTTCAGCGCCGTCGATGATTACCACGTTAAAGGACCCTTCGTAGGGGTTTAGGCTCACGCGGCGGGTAGCTTCTCTGATTGCGTTGATCCCTATCACCGTTTTTGGCGATCGTTCACCGTCGATCTCTTGTCCGGGGAACAACACAAATATGCCTGCGTGATGCGCTTGGGCGATTCTGGTGCATTGGTTACATGAACCGCAGGGAACGCCGGGGCCCTCCAAGCAATTCACGGCCTGTGCCAGATTCAGGGCAAGGGCCATCTTACCCACATGAGGTGGGCCGCTTAGTAGGTAGGCGTGAGATTGCCTCCTTTGCAGTAGGCTGGGCTCAATACGGTTGAGCAGATGGTCTTGACCGAAGATTGTCCACATATAACCCGGATTCTCAGAAAAGGGGATGGCGCTGTTGGCGTTTGTCAAAAAGCGGGGTCTAGTCCACGTCGCAGTGCATCATGTCTTGGTAGCTCTCACGCCGGCGGATCAGGCGGCTCTTGCCGTCTTTCACCAAGACCATAGGCGGGCGGGGGTTCATGTTGTAGTTACTGGCCATGGATGGGCAATAAGCCCCCGCTGCAGGTATCGCCAAAAGGTCGCCGGACTCCAACCTCGGTAGCATTATATCCGAGGCCAGCAAGTCTCCCGACTCGCAATATTTACCGGCGATAGTAACTTTCTCAGCCGGTTCAAGGTTGGCTTTGTTGGCGGCGATTACTTCGTACTCCGCTTGATAAAGGGCCGGGCGTATGTTGTCGCCCATGCCCCCGTCCACACTGACGAATTTCCGTATTCCGGGCACGTCTTTGATGCCACCGACGCGGTATAGGGCCACCCCGGCAGGGCCGATGATGGACCTGCCGGGTTCGATAACCAGAGTAGGCAACTCCATACCCAAGTCCTGGCAGGTCTGAGTCATGGTAGATACGATAGCTTCTGCGTAGTCGGATATTGGAGGCGGCTCTTGTCCTCGGGTGTAGCCGATGGCGAATCCGCCGCCGGGGCTGAACCGCTGCATCTCAAGGCCTTCTTCCCTGAATTCAGCGGCGAATCTTAGCACCAGGTCCGTGGCCACCCGGTACGGTTCCAACTCAAAGATGGGCGAGCCGAGGTGGAAGTGCAGCCCGCGCAGGTTCAGGTTCTTGGCCGCCAGCCCCATGCGGATCGCCTCGGCAGCGTGGCCTGTCTGGATCGAAAACCCGAATTTAGAATCCAAAGTGCCGGTTGTGGTGTACGCATGGGTGTGTGGGTCTACGCCAGGGGAGACTCTGATCAAGATGGCCTGCGTCTTGCCGGCCTCTCCCGCTAATCGGTCCAGAAGCTGGATCTCATGGAAGCTGTCGACGACGACCCAGCCTATGGAGTGTTCCAGCGCCTCCGATAACTCCTGAGGAGTCTTGTTGTTCCCGTGAAAATAGACCTCGTGCATGGGCACCCGGGCGATGATCGTTGTGGCCAGTTCTCCCCCGGAAACCACGTCAAACCCCATGCCTTCTTCCTGGAGCACCTTGGCCAATGCGGGGTTGATATAGGCCTTGCAGGCGTAACTGACGTTTGTGGCGGGGTACAGTTTGCGAAACTCATCTATGAAACTGCGGCAGCGGGCCCGTATCGTGGCTTCATCCAGCACGTAAACCGGTGTGCCGTACTCTTCGGCCAAGTCGGCGGCTCGGCAACCGCCCAGTACCAATTGACCTTGGGAGTCGACTTCAGCAGTATCGGGAAAAACGCTCTGTGGGAACATTATCGTCCTTATCATAAGCCTGAGGAAATTGAGCCTGAGGGGCCAGGTAGCCACGGACCAAATGGTTTTCGTGTTTCCAGACGCCAATCACCAGACGCAATTCAAATGATATTGCCAGCCTTAAGAATGCGCAACCGCGGTTCTGATTACCGGGCCGTTGACGCCGTATCTGACCGAGTATATACTCTGGGCACTTCGGCCCCCTGAGCCTAATTCACGCCTAGCAGACCTCGATTCACTAAGCAAGGGAGCGATCTTGAATATTCAATTGACCGTTAACGGTAAAGCCCATGAAAAAGAAGTGGACCCCCGTGTACTTCTGGTCCATTTCATCAGAGAAGACTTAGGGTTGACCGGCACCAAGATTGGATGCGATACCAGCCAATGCGGCGCCTGTGTGGTGAAAATGGACGGCAAGACTGTGAAGTCCTGCACCTGTTTGGCGGTCCAGGCTGACGGTAGCGACATCACAACTATCGAAGGCATAGCGCCAGAGGGTGGGCTGGACCCGGTCCAGGAAGCATTTTGGGATAACCATGGTCTCCAGTGCGGCTTCTGCACAGCCGGAATGATCATCACGGTGGACGAGTTGCTGGGCAAGAACCCCGACCCGACTGAGGATGAAGTAAGGGAAGGATTGAAGGGGAACCTTTGCCGCTGTACCGGTTATCAAAACATCGTAAAGTCCGTTCTGGCAGCCGCCGAAGCCAAGAGGAGTTAAGCCATGACGACAAGAATATTTGGCTCAGGCATCCGGCGCCGTGAAGATCCTCGTTTGATAACCGGCGGCGCAACTTACACCGACGATGTTCAGCTCCCAGGGATGCTCTACGCGGCGATGCTGCGGAGCCCGCACGCCCACGCCAAGATTAACAGCATTGACACCGCCGCAGCCAAAGCAGCGCCAGGAGTGATGGCGGTGTACACAGGCGCCGACACCGAAGGCGTGTTGAACCCCATTCCCTGCGCTTGGATGCCACCCGATACTGACATGAAAGCGGTCGATCATCCGGCTATCGCTAAAGATGTGGTCCGGTATCAGGGTGACGCGGTGGCAGTTGTGGTGGCCGAGAACCGTTACCAAGCGGAAGACGCCCTGGAATTGATTAACGTGGACTACGAACCGCTCCCGGCGGTGATCAGCCCCTATGAAGCCATGCAGCCAGGCGCTCCTCAGATACACGAGGACGCCCCCAATAACCAGGCGTTCCACTGGGTTGCCGAGGGGGGCGACACCGACGCGGCCTTCGCCGCCGCCGATGTGATTGTGAAAGACACTATCCTCCAACAGCGGCTTATCCCCAACGCCATGGAACCCCGTTCGGCGGTCGCAAATTGGACCGGCGCAATGGGAGAGTTGACCCTGTGGAGCACGACCCAGAACCCGCACATTGTGCGGTTCCTGGCATCCTTGGTCACCGGAATCGGCGAACACAAGATACGGGTCATCGCCACCGAGGTCGGTGGCGGGTTCGGTAGCAAGGTTCCCATGTACGCCGACGAGATGATCACGTCATTCTGCTCTATGCAGTTGGGCCGTCCCGTCAAGTGGACCGCCACCCGGTCTGAGGGCTTCCAGGCGACGATTCACGGCCGCGACCACGTCGAGCATGTGGAGATGGCGGCCACCCGCGAGGGCAAGATCACCGCTATCCGCACTGTGATTTACGCCGGTATGGGTGCCTATCTGTCTACCGCCGGCCCTGGTGTCCCCACCATTCTTCACGGCCTGATCTACAGCGGCCCTTACGACATCGGTGCGACCAAAGCCGACGTCTACGGTGTGTTCAACAACGCCACCCCGGTTGATGCTTACCGCGGCGCGGGAAGGCCTGAAGCGACATTCTTGATAGAGCGTTTGATCGACCTGGTGGCCGTTGAACTGGGCACCGACCCCGTTGAACTGCGGCGCAAGAACCTGATCCCCAAGTTCGAAGACGGACACGACGTGGCCCCCGGTCTCACCTACGATAGCGGAGACTACGAACCGCTGCTGGACATGGTGCTGGGGCAGGTGGACTATCCGGCCCTCCGCCAAGAGCAGGCCAGGATGCGGGAGCAAGGCAGTTACATGGGCATCGGCGTTACCTGCTACACTGAGATCTGCGGCCTTGGCCCCTCACAGGTGGCCGGAGCGGTCGGTTTTGGCGGCGGCTTGTGGGAGAGCGCCATCGTGCGGTTCCATCCCACTGGAAAGGTGAACGTTTACTCCGGTACCTCGCCCCACGGGCAGGGAGAAGAGACCACATTTGCGCAGATAATCTCCGACGAATTAGGGGTCGATATCGACGATGTGACCATCGTTCACGGCGATACCAGTAACACCCCGATGGGCTGGGGCACCTACGGCAGCCGGACAACGGCGGTAGGGGCCGTGGCGATGGTTTTGGCGGCCCGTAAGGTTAAAGAGAAGGCCCGCCTGCTGGCTGCCCACCTGTTGGAAGCGGCCGAGTCAGACGTTGAATATGCAGACGGCAATTTCTTCGTGAAGGGCTCGCCGGACCAGAGCAAGGGAATTGCGGAGATAGCCACCATGGCCAACGTGGCCTGGAACATGCCGGAAGGGATGGAACCGGGTCTTGAGGCCTCGGCGTTTTACGACCCGCCCAACTTCGTCTATCCATTCGGCACCCACGTAGCAGTGGTGGAGGTAGATAAGGACAACGGGAATATCGTGATTAAACGCTATGTTGCTGGCGACGACTGCGGTCCGCAGATCAACCCCATGATCGTTGAAGGCCAGATCCACGGCGGCGTGGTGCAGGGCTGGGGTCAAACTCTCTGGGAAGGTGCGGCCTACGACGATAACGGTCAGTTGGTGACTGGGTCGATGTTGGACTATGCACTGCCCAGGGCCCACATGCTGCCGCAGATCGAGACCCTCAGCACCGTGACGCCCTCGCCTCACAATCCCTTGGGGGTGAAAGGCGTCGGTGAAACTGGGACCATCGCTTCCACAGTCACCGTCTACAACGCGGTGATCGACGCGCTACGGCCATTGGGTGTCACCCATATAGACATGCCACTTACCCCGGAAAAAGTCTGGCAGGCAATTCGCCAGGGGCAGGGGAGCTAGAAGATGTTTGCAAAACAGTTCGATTATAAGAAAGCCAGCTCAGTCTCGGATGCTGTCCAGCTTCTGAGCAGTAATGATGGCGCCAAGATCTTGGCCGGTGGACACAGCCTCATCCCCATGATGAAACTGCGCCTGGCCCAGCCACCGATGCTTATCGACATCGGTGGTCTCGAGGAATTGAGGGGAATTTCCGTTGAGAACGGCACCCTTCGCATCGGCGCGCTTACCACCCATGCTGAAATTGCCGATTCCCATGACGTCAAAGACGCTGCGGGAATCCTGTGGGAGGCCGCGTACGGCATCGGAGACCCGCAAGTAAGGAACCGCGGGACGATCGGCGGCAACGTCGCCCATGCCGACCCGGCCACAGACCTCCCTACGGTCTTGACGGTGATGGACGCTAAGTTCGTCATCCAAGGCCAGAAAGGGATGTTGGGTGGCGGCTCCCGGACCGTGTCGGCCGACGAGTTTTTCCTTGGTCCATATGAGACTGCTCTGGGGGAGAACGAGATTCTTACCTCTATAGATATGCCGATCCTCGCATCGAACCAGCACGCCGAGTACGCAAAGATGGCCCATCCGGCCACGTCCTTCGCCGTGGTCGGCGCCGGAGTGGTGGTAACCGTGGACGACAGCATCTGCACCGCAGCTAGGGTTGCCGTTGGCGGCTTCGTCCCCAAACCAACCCGTGGCCCTTCGGTGGAGCAAGGGCTGGTTGGAAAAGAGCTCACCGCCGAGAACATCGCCGCCGCGACCGATCTGATCGAAAACGATCTGGGTTCCGACGCCTTTGGCGACATCTTCGCCTCGGCCGAATACCGCCAAGCCATGGCGGCCATAGAGCTCAAGCACGCCATCTTCCATGCCACCGGCCTAGCCCACCACGAGTAGCGATCAGTCGCTGAATCCGCGCACATAGGGGCACGGCATTGCCGTGTCCCTATGGCTTTTTTAGCAGCCTCCAAATGTCCGGGAGACATCCCGGCTATCATTCAGACGAGCGCCTCCCCCCTACTGTCGTACCAACAAGCTCCGTAGGCCGACGAGGAATCTCGTTTCCTGTGGGAGATGACAATGCAGCCGGAAAGGGACCCCGCCGCCTAGTGGCTACCCCCATTTTGTGTTTAAATATTCCGCCTGATAAGATATTCCCCGACCCTATATATTCATAAACGGCATTACAAGCATGGGAGAACCCCCGGGAGGCACATGAAGATTCTGGTAATAAATGACGACGGAATCACCGCGCCGGGCATCTGGGCGGCGGTCCGGGCCCTGCGTCAGGTTGGCGAGGTCGTCGTGGCCGCCCCCGACCGGCAGCAGAGCGGAGTGGGCGCCAGCCTGACCCTCCACGCACCGATCAAGGCGGGTGAATGGACCGTTGAGCCGGAGTTTCAATCAGAGGGCGATGGCCTCTATCCGGTGAGCGCCTTCTCGGTGGAAGGAACTCCCGGAGACGCTTGCATCTTGGCCTTGGAATCGTTGGTGAAGGATGTTGACCTGGTGGTGTCCGGAATCAACGCCGGCTCGAACGTGGGTTGGGACGTCATGGTTTCAGGCACGGTGGGCGGTGCGGTCCAAAGTTTTATCCGGGGTATCAACACCATCGCCATCTCGGTGGCCGCCGTGACCAATACCAAGTACGACATCGCCCAGAAAATCTTGAAGCCATTGGCCGAGAGGTTCGTGGATTATTCCGGCGATACCCTGTTCTTGAATGTAAACGTCCCCAAGATCGAAATGTCTCAAGTGGCTGGAGTCCGGGTTACCCGCATGGGTGGCCGGTCATGGGGCGAGAACGTGCGGGCCGAAAATGTTGGCCCGGAGAAGCGGTATTGGATATCTAGGAACAAGTCCATCAACGAAACACCCCCACCCGGCAGCGACATCGCGGCGCTGAAAAACAACTGCATATCAATCATGCCGATGCACATCGGGCTGGGTAACGACTCGGCCATGCCTGACGTGGAAGCGCTCCTGGGTGACATACCTCGGCAGATGTTGGGCCGGCACGACTAACTAAGCCGGCCGAAATCAGAAAGCCCCTCCGGACGAACCCGGAGGGGCTTTCTGATTTCTACGGGTTCTTCAAGTCAACCGGCGCTGACCGACTCGGGGGACAGGGCCAGGCCGACGCCGATCATGCTTTCCTGAGTGATCAGCTTGGCCAGTTCTTCTTCGGTCATGTTCTCGGTGCCGGCAGGCCGGTTGGGCAGGATCAAGTAACGGTAATCAGCGCTGCTGTCGATCACGCGTACCTGGACAGCTTCGTCAAGCACGGTGCCGAACTCTTGCAGGACGCCCCTGGGGTCAACCACCACCTTTGAGCGGTAGGACAACTCTTTGTACCAGGCGGGTGGGCGGCCGATGATGGCCCTAGGGAAGCAGGAACACAGGGTGCAAACCGCCATGTTGTGGATGTCGTTAGTGTTTTCCAAGACCGTGATCTTGGGCGATGTTTCGGGGAGGTCATAGCCAAGTTCCAAGAAGGCCGCCTCGGCGTTGGCCAACAGGCGCTTCTTGTACTCCGGGTCAACCCAGGCATGGGCCAGGATCTTGGCGCCGTCTTCAGGTGAACGGGAGTCGATCTTGTCCGCCATGGTCAAGATATCGTCCAGCGTGCAGACGCCCTTCTCAATCAACAGGGCTTGCATAGCTTGGGCCCGCTTGGAGTAATACTCAGCGTTTTCGCCGTGGGAGTGTCCGTTTTCGTGTCCGTGATTAGCCATCGATGCTCTCCTGCCTTAAAGGCGTTAGGCTGTATAACTAGATTTTTTCCAGCCAATTTTCGTAGATGTCAATCAGTAACATGTCAGATGCGGGCCCTTTGTAGTCCTGCCACAAATCGGTCTGGGGGAATTCAACTTGGTAGAGAGGTTGGGCCGGCAGGCCGTCTCCGCCGTATGCCAGGGACTCGGGATTCGGGAATGCGCCCCAGAGGGTTGCGATCTTGCCCTGTTTCCCCTGGATGTATTCGGGGGTTCGGAAATGAGTCGGTGGGACTCCCACCCTGATTCGCACCAGCTCACCCAGTTGGTATTTCTCGTTGCTGGCCATTTTGCTAACTTCCCTGTTCCAGCGCGGCCATCTTGGCGTCTATCTCATCTGAGGTCATGATGCCCTGTTCGACCAGGAGCACTTCCATGGCCGCGGTCCACTTCTCGTAGTAGGCCAGAGATTCGTAGGTGGCCAAGTCCAGGCTCTCGATGGCCCGGCGCAATTGGTCGGTGTTCTTAAGGCCTTTGTCGCCGAGTACACCGTTTAGAGCGTCAACCTGCCGCTCCCACTCCTCCATCTTGTGCTCGGAATGGTCGATGGGGTCGTCATTAGGCCAACCGCCGCGGTCATGTACCTTTGGCATGGCTTGCTCCTGTTTTTAGTCGGGTTAGCGAGTACGCGGACATGGTAGACGCGATGCAAAGAGTTGGCAAGGGATTTCCCGATAGCTGAACGCTGTTCGCTGTCAGCTTTTGGCCCGCTTCTCTATCACTTCCCGTCCAAAGTCTTGAATCAGGTCACGAGCCCCTTCGGCGTCGGTGACGGAGATTGCTACGTTATCGACTCCGGTGGCTTCCATCCGTTCCAACTTTTCGATCAGCTCTGGCCCGGTGCCCGTCAACGACCTTGCCATTAGTTCCGTAGTGGCGAATTGCTCTTCGCCCGGTTTTAGGAAGACCATATGGCCCCGATGGGCGTCTAGGTAGAGACGGTCGGACGGTGTCCCATGGGTTGCTGCGTACTCCTGAAGGTAGGCTTCATACGCGTCGGCCACTTCGGTATCGGGCTGCATTCCTAGGTTCGCACCCGGGCCGTAACTGGCCTCCCATTGGGCGTGCACCCCAGGCATGATGCTGGGACCGACACGCGCCATGACACGCTCCGAGGTCAGGGATTCGTCTTTCCGCAGTACGCAACCGTAGCTGAGCGCCACGGTGTAAGGCTTGGCGGTGCTGCGGCCTGCCTGCGCTGCCGCATCTTTAATCGAAGTGTAATTCTCGCCAAGGTCGCTTCGAGCGCGTAGCGTCGTCACCCAGCCGTCAGCTAGTTCGCCGACAACCCCAAGCGCTCTTGGACCGTTGGCGGCAACAAAGACAGGGATCGGGTCTTTGATGTTGATAAATTCCCCTTGGTCGGCATGGACCAGCCGGACCCACCGCTCTTTATCGCCCTCGCGGAACAGAATATCTTCACCGGCCAGGAGACCCTTCACCTGCTGCGTGTATTCTCTTAGGCTTTTCACGGTCATCTGGGGCAAACCCATAGTGTTCCGGCCCGTGTAACCGGTGCCCATGGCCAAGATCACTCTGCCCGGCGCCAACTTGTTGATGGTCGCTATAGCCGATGCGGTCACCGGCGCGATGCGGTTGGTGGGAATCGCCACCAGAGTGCCCAACTTGATACGGCTGGTATTCTGCGCCGCCAAAGCCATGGTGGCGTAAACGTCGCTGTAGATAAGCTGGGAATCGTAGAACCAAGCGTGAGTGAAACCTGCTTCTTCCGCCGCTTTCACCTCGCGCCAGGCGTCGATATACGAGGGAATGCCTATCCCGTAGTCCATGAATCTTCTCCCCTGCGCCTAGGCCCACATCTTGGCCACGTCGATGGCCCGCATGAACTCCACATTGGGGAACGACTTGATGTGCTCGATAAGCCGCTCCAACATCAGCAGTCGTCCGGGACGGCCGATGTACTGGGGGTGCATGGTTAGGGTGAAGGCCCGGCCGTAGCGGTATAGACCTTCGAACTCGGCGGCCCAGGTGCCGTATACCTCATCGGGGTTCCGCATCGGTCCCAGCCGGTTGGCCACCGGGGCGTAGACGAAATTGGGCGCGTCGTCCAGCAGCCAGTGGATGGGCAACTCAACGATGGTCTTGCCGTTGGCCTCGGAATCCACGATATACGGCGCATCGTCGCCCATCAGGCTGCTGTCATAGAGGAACCCGTGGTCGGTCAACAGTTCTAGCGAGTGCTCGCTCAATTCCCAACTAGGCGAGCGGTAGCCAAGAGGTTTTTCGCCGGTGATGCTGCTCAGGATGCGAATGCCTGACTCGATGACATCGTTCTCCTGCTCGCGGGTTAGGGTTGACGGCGGCTCGTGCATATAGCCGTGGTGCGCGACTTCAAAACCCCGCTTGAATATCTCGCTGACCAGGTCTTCGTGGGTCTCAGCGACAAACCCCGGCACGTAGAAGCTGGCGGGTATGGAATGGGCGTCCAGCATGTCTAGTATTCGGGGCGTGGCCACCGAGGGGCCGTACTCGGCCATGGACATGAGGCTGGGATGGTTTTTATAGGACGGGTCGCGGTTTAACCAGGACGACACGCCGTCGATGTCGAATCCAAGCATCACCACGCATTGCGTTTCACCGGGCCATATTCCCGACATGGTTCATCCCCTCCAACCCGAGTCTGCCTAGTTTTAGATTGGAGGCTATTCTAGCCTACAGA
>Ga0207963_1000438_pt1 | contig 22000 bp, 17 predicted proteins | sample Knorr_S15_td_NAD_FD_185604 | JGI IMG/M metagenome (GOLD analysis project Ga0207963, IMG submission 185604) | Marine microbial communities from Southern Atlantic Ocean transect - Knorr_S15_td_NADW_ad_2500m_LV_A (SPAdes) (version 2) | ecosystem: Environmental > Aquatic > Marine > Oceanic | place...
AACATAGTCACAAACATAATTTAATACATATCCACCCAAAGTGTTTAACCAAGTGCTACTCCTAAAAGCCCAACCAACATAATTAGCACCCCCAGAAGCTTCAAAGGGTAGAATTTTTCTTTTAATATGAGAATACCCAATACAGCTCCTAATGGAATACTCAAGCGGTGGAAAGCCACTATGTAACTGACATTTTCAACAAAAGCAAGTGCCAGCAAAACCAGTGTGTAGGATAAATGAATGCCAATACCTGCAACAATAGCGTACCACTTATTGACACAAATTACTTGATAAAAGTCTATACGGCCTTGTTTACGTATCACAACAAATAACGCTAACCACAAGGAAGTTATTGAAGCTTCCAAGCAAGCATACAAAATAGTCATTGAAGTATTATCGATAGCCAGCTGATTATTGTTTCGAAAGTATCGCAAAGCCTCATCATCTACCAGCGCATAACCCGCACTACAGGTTGCGGCAATGAGCGCCATACCAAAAGTAAGATTCAGGTAATTACTAAAACGTAGCTCTTTAAATCGTTGTAAAGGAATCATAAAGCAACCAAAAACAACCAGTGCGCTTCCAACAATACTTTGTAAGGAAATCTGGTCAACTCGACCCAAATACACAACCACAGCCAACACGATGATAATGGGCATAGCTCTAGCAATAGGATAAGCAATTGACAGTTCACCCTCTGTATAGGCTCTCGCTAAGCTGATGAAATAAAGTGCCATAAAAAAACCTGCGATTATTAGGAGCATCCACACCCGATCTGGGATGTGGTGTAATAATGTGTCGCTGTGATGTATCAGTATAGGTGAAAGCAGCAGCGTCCCAGTTAGGCTTGCAAGCAGAAAAAAAGAGGCGGTTGGATGCCTTTTTTTAGTGAAAAAATTCCACAGAGCATGAATGCACGCGGACAAAATTACCAGTGATATTGCAACAAGTGTCATGCGCTAGCATGATAGGGCAAAGCAGCGTTTATTGCAAAATGTTTTTTTGCCAATTGAACCCAGTATGATGCGCCAAGAGAAAGAATTGTATTTTTCTGAGACTCGGTTTCACATGAGTTAACCATGCACTAAGAGTTTTAGTTGTACAATTTATTTGTAAAAGAACACTCAGGTTGAAGCAGTTATTTTATAAGCGAGACAAAAGTTCCTTCACGTATAGTGAGTCGTCCAGATAGTCGTGGAAGTGGACGATTGTTTGCTCAGGCTCAAGCAATGCTACACAGTAGGCGGGTGGTTCATGAGTGAAAGGCAAGTAATCGTCAGCCTTAAGATCAAGCTGGACTTGATGGTTGGTGCCTCGCAAGGTGGTGAATGGAATACCGTGCCAACTGCCGCTTACTGGGCGATGAACATGGCCAAAAAAGAGGTGCTTGATATTGGAAAAATCTTTCACGGTTTGATGGATTCGCTTGGCATCTTCTCTAAGGCTGATTTTATCCAGTGCTGGGATGCCGATATTAAAAGGGGGGTGATGCATAAAGAGATAAACTGGTTGATTTTTGTGGAGTTCCAATTGAGACTTCAGCCATAAAGCCCGTGTTTCACAATAAGATCCCCAGGGCATTCCATGCTCAACTGTGTCAAGCAATAGAAAAATTCCTGCAGAGGTTTCTAGTGTTTGTTGAAAAAACCCATGCTCATCACGTGGTGTTTCTGGAAAAATCTCAGAGAATATTTGCCGGTGATCATGGTTACCGACTAGGAGGTGATAAGGTATTGACAGTTGTTTAAGGATGCCGCGCAAATCACGATAGGCTTCTCGGTCTCCTTGATGGGTAAGATCGCCAGTGATGATGCACAAGTCGGCATCGGCATGGTATTCATTAATGCTTTCAATACAAGTCTCAAGCCGCTTACAGGGGTCAAGGCCGTGAAGATCTGTGCCGCGTGGCATCAAATGTGTGTCGGTAATTTGAATGATTTTCATGGGTTTAAGAGCGACTATTCTGTTTACTGTTCGGCTTCATGGTGTATCCCACGGTAGTGAATAGGTTTTAACATTGGTGTAGGCTTTCATCGTTTCGATCACGCCTTCTTTGTAGCCTAGGCCCGAGTCTTTAATGCCACCAAACGGTGTCCATTCTAATCGATAGCTGGGCGCCTCATTAACATTGATTGTGCCGGTTTCAAGTTCATTAATAACACGCTGAATTGTTGGCCAATGATTACTAACAACACCACCTGAAAGACCGTAAGCTGAATCGTTGGCAATTTCAATTGCTTCATCAAGGGTTGAATAACGGATAATAGGTGCAACGGGTCCAAAAGTCTCTTCACAAACAACAGCGTGTTCGTTTTTAACGTGATCGAGAACCGTAGGTGAATACACGGCACCTTGGCGTATATTGCCAAGCAACAGTTTGGCACCTGCTGCAATGGTTGCGTTTACTCTTTGTTCCATCATGGTTGCAGCCTCTTCTGATATGACGGTCCCCATATCATTATTAGGATTATAAGGATCGCCATAATTAAGCTTTGATGCTTTTTCAGTGAGCTTAGCTGCATATTCATCAGCAATGCTTTCGTGTACCACAAGACGTCTAATTGCAGTACAACGTTGTGCTGAATTCTTAAAAAGACCGCCCATGGTTATTTCGACCGCCTCATCAATATCCGCATCGGGGCATATAATCAGTGCAGATGAGCCTCCTAGCTCAATAACAATTTTCTTGTAGCCACAGTTATTGGCAATATCTTTACCTACTTCAGTAGAGCCTGTGAAAGAGACCATAGAGACCATTTCACTTTTTACAAGAATGTCGTATGTTTCTTTTGTAGGACCATTAATCACATTAAGCATATGTGGAGGGAGGCCACAATCCAGTGCTAATTTTGCTAGATAGTAAGAAGATAAAGGGGTTCTCTGGGCGGGCTTTAAAATAACGGTGTTATTAGTAGCAATAGCAGGCGCAATTTTATGGACAACCTGATTCATTGGGTGATTAAAAGGTGTAATGCAGGCAATTAACTTCAAAGGAATTCGAGTCGTATAAATTCTGCGTTTACGGCCATTTTTGCTAATGTCGCAAGGGAAAACTTGTGAGTCGTCATCATAGGTGCGAATGGCAGAGAAACGTAACACATCAGCCACTCGACTTGCTTCATACATTGTGTCGGAAAGGCAAAGGCCTGACTCATCAGTAATCATTAGACTAATCTCTTCAACGCGCTCATCAATTGCATCCGCCATTTTGTTTAATATTTGGTGGCGCTCATAGCGACTAAGCGTTATGGTTGTATCATGCGTTACTTGTACCACTTTTTCAATCTCAGCAGGGGGTAATGAGTTGACTCTACCAACTATTTTTCCAGTATAAGGGTTTTTAACGTCAATCCACTTTTCAGTAAATATTTCTTCCCCACCTATAATGCTTCCATATTCTCTCATAATTAATCCTCGGTGCCGTTAATGGCGAAATCAAAAACTTCTCTGTTTTTAGCATTACCTGATTCCAGTCTTTGCTTGTATTCTGATTTAAGTTGTCGGTTTATGATAATCGGTACGCGCGCTTCGTGCATGCCTCCATGGGAGCGCAAACCTTGTTGCACGCTCTCAAGGTCGTGCCTATCAGCAGCGTGGCCTAAAACTGTATGCTTGTCGCCAGTAATGACTAAATCGCCGATACGATCTTTTGGCAATTCAAAACGCTCTGCCGCTTGCTCCTTGGTGAGCACGTCCTCCACGCCATCTAATTGCTTTAAGATGGTGCTGGCTTTTTTAAGCTCAGAATCATCGATATAGATCGTAGCATAAGAACCAAGTGCGCCGTGATGGACAACATATGGGTCTGTAATTGGTAGGATAACGCGGGCTGTCTGAATACCTTCACTGATTAAGATATCTTCTAAAAAGCGTACATTCGGCTGCCCCTGGGCATTGGTTTTCGACTGCATGCCGTGATCAGCCGTCACTGCAACAACCGCACCCAGTTTGTCAAGCTCTCCAATCCAGTGGTCAATGCCTGCGAGAAACGAATTAGCACCTTCACTTCCTGGGGCATTTTTGTGTTGGACATAGTCGGTTGATGTTAAGTACATTAAGTCAAAATGCTCTTTTTCAAGAAGTCTAACACCTGCTTCAATTAAATAAACGGAATTATCAGGGTCGTAAATGCCAGGATTGACTTTGTGCATTAGGTCATCGGTTACATTTACAATACCGTTATTCTCTAAAGTGACTTGATCGGCAAATTCCACAGAAAAGCAAATACCGTTAAGGTTATGGCTGAGCATTTTTCTAAGCTTATCTTTTGAAGTAACGATGGCTACTTTTTTACCATTTTGGCTAAAACTTGCAAGAATAGAATCCGCACAAAGGTAACGAGGTTCGTTCATCATCACTTCATCGTCCAAATCTTGATCGTAGTAGAAGTTACCACAAATCCCATTCTCGGCGGGTGATACGCCGGTAACCATTGCCATATTGTTCGGATTGGTGAAAGAAGGGATTACTGAATCAACAATACCCATTGTGCCCGTTTCAATCATTCGCCATAAGTTTGGCATGACCTCTCTAGCACCTTCGTAATAGTCAAAAGATGTGCCGTCCATGCAAATGATAACCACAGGATTGGCTTTATCACTGGTGTATTTGTTGTTGTTAACTTTGATCATAATTATTCTCCATAAAGTTGTTGCTTTATTGCCAAGTGATGGCGTTTTTTATAACGCCGAGTAAGCGCTCAATATCTTGAGGATGGACATCACCGATATTGCCAATACGAAAAGATTCAAGATTTGTGACTTTTCCAGGGTAAATAACAAAACCTTCTTTTTTAATCGTTTGGTAAAAACTATTAAAGCTATAGGACTCATCCGTAGGAGAGACAAAGCCGGTAATGATGGGTGAATGGCAATTTTCAGGTAGGACGGTTTCAAAGCCTAAATCACGCATCCCTTTAACCAGCATTTTTTGGTTGGTGCGATAGCGCTTTTCTCGTGCAGTTGGTCCACCTTCTTCTTCCAGCTCAAGCATTGCTTGATAAAATGCACGAACAACATGGGTAGGGGAGGTGTAACGCCATTTGCCATTAGATTTTTCCATCATTTGCCATTGGTCGTAAAGGTCCAGTGACAATGATCTGGCGTTGCCTTTGCATTTTTCCAGCTCCTCTGTTTTGGCAATAACAAAGCCAAAGCCCGGAACCCCTTGAATGCATTTATTGGCAGAGGAAACAAGATAATCAATTTGCAGAATGTCGACGTCCATTGCAATACCCCCAAAGCTGCTCATGGCGTCAACCATAAATACTTTTTGATGGTTTTTCACAATTTTGCCAATTTCGTTAATGGGGTTGAGCATGCCCGTTGTAGTTTCGCAATGCACAACAATAACGTGTGTAATGTCAAGGTTATTTTGTAGATTTTTATCTATTAATTGTAGGTCGACTTGCCCGAGTTCCGTACTGTTTTGAACAATGCTATCAATGCCAAGAATGTCAGCAATTTGAACAATTCGGTCACCATAAGCGCCATTAGTAATACAAAGAAGTTTGCCGCTACGTGGAACGGCGCTGCCAATCATGGCCTCGACAGCAAAAGTGCCACTACCTTGCATTAAAACAGAAGTGTATTGATCGCTTTTATTAGTGGCGTAATTGACAAGTTTATGACGAATCTCTTGAACTATTAAGTTGTAGTCGTTATCCCAAGTACACCAATCTTTCAGCATAGCCGCTTTCACGGTTTTTGTTGTTGATAGGGGGCCGGGTGTTAACAGCAAATAGGGATTATCAGGAATCTGATCAATCCAGATTTTGCTAAATTTATCACTTAGATTTATTGTATTGTCACGCATATCAAGTTCCTTCGATATTAATTGATTCTGTTACTGATGGTTGTATAGATTGGGGAGAAACACAAAGCATTTTTAGGCGTCTTTGCCGCTTTCAAAGTGAAATTGTGCGCCTTTTCGAATTCCAGAAGGCCACCTTGATGTGATTGTTTTTAGCTGAGTATAAAAACGCACACCCTCCATGCCATGAATTGAAGAACCGCCAAACAGTGAACGCTTCCAGCCGCCGAAACTGTGCATGGCAACTGGAACAGGGATAGGTATATTCACACCAACCATGCCTACCTTAACGTGTGAGGTAAAGTGACGAGCAGTATCACCATCTCGTGTAAAGATGGCAGTGCCGTTGCCATATTCATGATCATTAACAAGTGTTAATGCTTCATCGTAAGTAGACACCCTGACAATCGATAAAACCGGTCCAAAAATTTCATCAGTATAAATTGGCATATTCGGAGTCACTTTGTCAAACAAGCAGCCACCAATATAGAAGCCATCCTTTTTAATCTCTGACCTTCCGTCAACTTTGAGTTCAGCACCCTCGTTAATACCTGATTCGATGTAGGACAAAATCTTTTCTTGACTCTGCTTTGAAATAACAGGTCCCATTTCAACGCCGGGTTCATCATAAGCGCCGATTTTAAGAGATGCTACTTTTGGTTTAAGCGATTCAATCAATTTATCGGCTGTCTCATCACCAACAACGACCACCACAGAAATAGCCATACAGCGCTCACCAGCTGAGCCATAGGCTGCACCAATAATGGCATCTGCGCTTTGTTCTAAATCCGCATCAGGCATCACAATCATATGATTTTTAGCACCGCAAAGAGCCTGAACACGCTTATTGTTACGTGAACCTTCTTGATAGATGTACTCACCTACTGGAGTTGAGCCTACAAAACTGATGGCACGAACTTGAGGGTTTGTAAGTATTTCATCCACAGCCTCTTTGTCCCCCACAATGGTGTTTAGTACACCCGCAGGAAGACCCGCTTCATGAATGAGCTCAGTTAGTCTTAATCCGCATGAGGGAACTTTCTCAGATAATTTTAGAACGAAAGTATTACCACAGGAAATTGCAACAGGGTACATCCACATTGGCACCATCGCTGGAAAGTTAAAGGGAACAATACCAGCACAGACCCCAATCGGTTGGCGCAAGTTATGACTATCAATGCCTGTTGAAACGTCAGCACTAAAGTCAGATTTGAGGTGATTATTAATCGCCGTACAATACTCAACGACTTCTAAACCTCTTCCAACCTCACCTTTTGCATCATCAAATGTCTTTCCGTGCTCCTGGGAGATTAACTCTGCTAATTCGTCGCTATGTTTGATTATTAATTCACGATATGTGAACATAATTTGTGCACGTTTCGATGGTGTTACTTGACTCCAATTTTGAAGTGCATTACTTGCTACTTGGATTGCATTTTCTGTATCTTTTGCGCTTACACCTTCTATCTGTCTAATAATTTCACCTTTAGCTGGGTTATAGACGTCAAAAATACGCCCACAGCTGCCTGAAACTTTATTGCCACCAATGATATGTTGTAAGCGATTAATAGACATCGTAATTAATATTTTTCATAACGGTTAAAATTATTATATATTTGATATTTTTTCAGCAAGACGTCTTAGAACGCTTTGTGTTTCTTCCCAACCTATACAACCATCAGTAACAGAATTGTATTATATAAGTAAAGCTAGGTATTTTGTATTTATAGAGCCAGTATTAAACAAATCATAGACCAGTTAATCGAGTTTAACCAATGGGTAATATTTCATGAAAAACATAGCTTTGACAAGGTATTAATAAAGTTTCAAAGCTACACTAAGCGAGCAGCCTCACACAAGTTATTTAATTTTTCCCGTGCAAGCGTCCAACCTAATAATCCAAGTCCACAATCCGGTGCAGCTATTAAGCGTTCAGCATCAATATGTTCCAATGCCAGAAGCAAGCGGGCACGTATTTCTTCGACCGGTTCCACCTTGGATTTTGCAATTGCTACAGCACCAAAAATAACCGTTGTGGTAACAAAATGCTCCAATAGAGATAAATCATTATAGCGATGTGCATCTTCCAGAGATATTGCATTAATACTCGATTGCTCAATCGCATCTGCCATGGCGAAATAGGCATTATGATCAGCTTTAGGGTAGTCTTCATCATCTAGCGAACCTGGGTACCCACAACACATGTGAACCGTTCGTGTTACTGATGAAGGGCAGCCATGAAAGGCGCGCTCAAGATTCTCAAAGCCAAATGCAAGTGCATTCTCTGGGTAACGTGCAAAAACAGGCTCATCAATCTGAATGTGTTGACATCCAGCTTTAGCTAATGATAAGACTTCACTATTAAGAGCGGCGGCTATTGCAGCACCTCGTTTCTGAGGATTTTCGTAATAATCATCAGCCGTTGTATCACCAATGGTCATTGGTCCAGGTAAAGTGATTTTCACCGATCTATCGCCTAATTTTGCAGCACAATTTTGAGCTCGCTGCCAGTCTTTATAGAGGAAGGGTTCGCGAGCATTGACAGGCATCACAATAGTCGGTAAATTTGCCTCATAAGCGCCGTCTCTCAAGACTTTATTGGTGAGTTTTGAAAAATCAATTCCTTCTATATGGCGGCATTGATAGTGAATATAATTTTCACGAAGAACTTCACCATCTGTTGGCACGTCGATGCCTGCAGAGATTTGTTGACCAACAACGTCTTCAACGGCTCGATGAAGAATCTGCTCCGCGTCATCACCCAGCGCATCAAAGGCTTTTTGCCATAATTCTGTGGGGTTCACGGTATCAACACCTTCAGGGCTGTTAAACCAATCAGGCAGTGCCAAGTAATCTGGTTTAGGATAGGCACCAATACAAGTGGTTAGAATTGACATAATCGTTCCCTCTATTGAAGTAATTAAAGTTTTTTTATTAAGTTATCTTCGCGGCGGCTTACTCTCTATTACACCAGTCTCTGTTAATTTTGTATTTGCTAGTAGCCGTTCATCATGGCTCATGCGCCAACTCAACATTTTTTGAGCGTATTGAAGGACTAGATGTTGGTAATCAGGGTTTTGGGCTAAGTTATTAAACTCATTCGGATCACTTTCAAGGTCGAAAAATAGTGGCGGTAGGGCAGTAAAATGCACATATTTGTAATGGTTGTCTCGAATAACCGATAGTGCTGATTGGTCGGGCAATAAATCAAATGCTTGCCAGTTGGTATAATTACGAAAATCAATTTCCCAATGCGCTTCTTGGCGCCAGTTAAAAGAGTGATCTTCATCAAAAAATGGTTTTAATGACTCACCATCACACTGAGTTGGAATATCAACGCCAATACACTCAAGAATGGTAGGCATGATATCGATATTTTCGGTAAAGGCGTTCACTTGTTGGCCACGAATGGATTTTTTCTTCGTTTTTGGTGGATGAACAATTAGCGGAATGTGAAAACTCTGATCAAAGTAAGTAAACTTTGAAAACTGCCAATGATCACCCAATTGTTCTCCGTGGTCAGAAGTAAACACTATCAAAGTATTGTCATAGGCGTCAATTTCTTCTAGGTAGTCAAGTAAACGTCCAATTTGGGCATCCACCTCGCTCATCATTCCATAGTAAGTAGCTCGTGCCTGTAGTACATCTACATCATCAAGTTCGAGATTATTTTTTGGATCGTAATCATAACAAATGCCTGAACCTTGTTGGTTGTGCAGATAGTGGTCTAGGAATGGGTGTTGACTGGCTTCATCTTCAATTGTCGCTGCTCGTAAAGGTTTGGGGACAGTGTCAGGGTCATACATCGCATGATAAGGTTCTGGTACAACGAAAGGCGGGTGAGGAGACAAATAGGACAAGTGGATAAACCAAGGTTGCTTTTGATTGAATGAAATGTGCTTGATGACTTCATTAGTGAGAAAAGCCGTGTAACTATCTTCTTTTTTGTATTGCGCTGGGGCAAATGTAATGCCACGACGTTTGTTCGTTGGGTTGATTTCTTTAGGTTTAAATACCCCGTGCAAATCCTCAGAGACAACGTAACCCTTAGCTTTAAGATCTGCTAGCCAAGGCAGGTTTCGGTCGTCTACATGCATTACGGGTGTCATGCCTGGTAGCACCCCTTCATAGGTTTGTAATCGTGGATCGCCAGGGGCGCATTGACGGGGGTCCACACTGGTATCAGTGTATCCAAATAACAGAGGGTTGTATCCCGCTTTTCTCGCTTCCAGTGCAACGTTAGTATGCCTATCATCTAATGGAGTGCCATTATTGACGGATCGATGATTCAGCAAATACATGCCCGTATAGAGGCTTGCTCGACTTGGGCCACAAGGTATGGTTTGGGCAAAATGTTGCTTAAACAATATTCCATCAGCCGCGAGGCGATCAAGATTCGGTGTTTTAAGGCAAGGGTGGTCTACAGCAGAAAGGCAGTCGCCACGCCATTGATCAGCGGTAATAAATAAAATGTTGGTTGGGGTGTTCATAAGGCCGTCCTAAAAAAATAAATAAACTAATCTGTGTTAATCAACAATTCTGGATGCTAGAAAATTTGATAAGCGTTACGCAAGATTTGCTACCGGTATTTCTTTAGTATTCATAAGCTCTTCCCAGCGATGACAGGCAACATCATGAGATGATTCAGGATGTTCTAAAAGCGGCTCTACTACTTTACAATGCTCAACAACATAGGCGCAGCGAGTATGAAATTTACAACCCGAAGGTGGGTTGGTTGGTGAAGGAATTTCTCCTTTAAGTTTTTGTGCATCGCTTTGGTGATCTGGATCCAGATTCGGAATCGATGAAAGTAGGGCTTTAGTATAGGGGTGGCGTGGCGCTGAGAACAGTTCACGAGTGGGTGCAACTTCTATCAGTTGACCTAAATACATAACAGCGACCGTATCACAAATATGAGCCACTACAGAAAGGTCGTGACTAATGAATAAATAGGTTGAACCCAATTCGCTTTGCATGGACTTTAGTAAATTAAGCACATCAGCTTGAATAGAAACATCAAGCGCAGCAACACTCTCGTCGGCAACAACAAAACGAGGGTTAGAAACCAGTGATCTGGCGATAGAGATTCTTTGGCGTTGTCCGCCCGAAAAGGCATGGGGGAATCGACGTAAATGCTCTAAATTGAGTCGGCATTTATGGGCGATTTCACGCACTAACTCATCGGTCTCTTCACGACTAGAGGTGAGGTTCATTACCTCAAGTGGTTCGGCGATAATGTCTCGAATCGTCATTCTAGGGCTGAGAGCGGCATAAGGATCCTGAAAGATCAGTTGAGCACGTTTTCTAAACTCTTTGAGTTGTTTTTTTGGTAAGTCGACTAAATCATAGTCTTTCTCACCATCCGAATAATTGATCTCCCCATGGGTGATCGGTACAGCGCGAAGAAAAGCCCGTCCGAGAGTTGTTTTTCCAGAACCACTCTCACCTACCAGACCAAAAAATGAGCCCTGGGGGATGCTCAGATTGACGTTGTTGACAGCACGAACGAATTGTTTTCGCTCAAGCAAGCCTCCACCAATGGGAAAATGTACCGATAAATCACGACAACTGATAATGGGTTTCTTGTTCATAATGCTTCTGCTTTTTCAGCAGTGACAAAGCAAGCTGCTGAGTGACCCTCGCCATGTTTTGTCATTTGCGGTATGGATTCAGAACAGCGGGGTTCTGCTAGTGCGCAACGAGTATGAAAAACACAGCCAGTTGGACGCTCTAAGGGGCTAGGTATGTCTCCTGGAACAGGTGTTAACGGAGCATCAAGATCATCTAACTTTGGCAGGGCATTTATTAAACCTTGGGTATAGGGGTGTGTTGGATTTTTCAGCACTTGACGCACACTACCTTGCTCAACAAGTTCCCCCAAGTACATAACGGCCACTCTATCTGCAGTTTGGGCAATTACCCCAAGGTCATGAGTTATAAAAATAATGCCCATGTTGAATTCGACCACTAAGTCTTTCATCAAATCGAGCACTTGTGCTTGAATGGTAACGTCGAGCGCTGTAGTGGGTTCGTCCGCAATCAGTAATTTTGGATTAGTGGAGAGTGCCATAGCAATCATCGCCCGTTGTCGCATACCCCCTGAAAGTTCAAATGCGTACTGTTTAAAGCGCTTGTCTGCATCCGATATGCCAACCTTATCGAGCATTTCAATTGAGATTTTAATGGCTTCAGCTTTGGAAATTTTTTTATGCAGTAACAGTTGTTCAACCATTTGAGCGCCGATGGTAATTGCAGGTGCAAAACTAGCCATGGGCTCTTGGAAAATCATTGATACGGAGCCACCTCTAACTGTTCGCAGTTCTTTGCCACCCTTAAGGGCAAGTACATCAACTGATTCACCATCCACATCCAGTAAAATTTTTGTCTCTGAACTATAAACTGAGTTCGATGGATTAAGTTGCATCACCGATTTAGCGGTTACCGATTTTCCAGAGCCAGACTCGCCAACGATTCCTAAAACTTCGCCAGAATTTACTTCAAACGATATATTGTTGACTGCGGTAATTCGACCCTCGTCAGTGTCAAATTCTAAAGTTAAATTTTCTACGGTTAATAATGTCATTTTTTAGTTTGAGAATAGGGGTCTGCTGCGTCACGGAGGCCATCACCGACAAATACGAACGCCAATACAAAAGCGATAAAGAAGATAACGGGAATGAAATACCATTGATAGTTGAGTAACACATCCGCTTTGGAAACGTTTTGCATTAGGGAACCAAGCGAGTTAACAGGATCCGTTAAACCGAGTCCAATAAAACTTAGGGCTGTTTCAGAGCGAACAACGTACGGAAATGTAATCATTAAGTCAACGATGATATAACTGGTAAAACTTGGCAATAAATGTCTGCGAATGACATGACCGGGTTTAGCGCCACACAATTCAGCTGCTAGTACGTATTCCTGACTTCGTTCGGTAAGCAGATGGGTTCGAATTCGCCGTGCTAGAGTTGGCCAACCAATAAGACCGAGAACACTGGCGATAAAAAAGAATCGAACTTCGGAACTCCAAGTGTCCGGCATGAAAGCAGCGAACGCCATAAATAAAGGTATGGGCGGCACCGTTCGAATTGCATCAGTAAACATTTGCAGGACTGAATCAATCCAGCCACCGAAGTAGCCGGAAATCCCGCCAATAACCAGAGCTAAAACAAAGGCAATAATCACACCAAGAGTGCCCACTAAGAGGGAGGTATAAATAGCGTGTAGTGTTCTTGAGAAGATGTCCTTCCCAGTTTTGTCCGTGCCAAACAGATGGATGCCACCCTCGTTCATCCCAAACAGATGCTTGGTAGAAGTGAGTGCCTTTATATCCACATCAAACCAATCGCCGGGCAAATCCCAGCTAATGTCAATATAGCTGTATTCCCAATCATCAACCCACAGCTCTAAATAGCGGCGTTTGTCCCGATTGTCGGTCAACACCCATCGAAAGTTGGTCTCGATTGAGCGGTAACGCTCAGTGGTGTAGAGAAAGGGTCGGGCGGAAAATCCATTTTCATCCCAAAAAATTGGGAATTGAGGTGGGCCATTTTCGTACTGCTTATCACGTCCGGACATATCCGGGCTATAGGGCGAGAGAAAGTCAGAAAAATAGCCAGATAAAATCATTAAAGTTAACACCCAAGCGGCAATTTTTGCGGAGCGATTTTTTTTGAAACGCGTACGAATTAGCTGTCCTTGAGAGGCAGTGAAATAAGCCTCTTTTAATTGCTGCTTGTCACCAGAGGGTTTCTTTTTCCAAAAAAATAGTTTCATATTTATTAACCTATTAGACCTTTGCGAATTCGAGGGTCCATCAATGCAAGCATTATGTCAGTGATGAAGTTCATTAAAACAATACTCGCGGTTAGTAAGAATATAATTGCACCTGCAAGTTGTTGGTCATTTGACCTTGCCAGTGCTTCGATTAGTAAAGCTCCTGCCTCTGTTAGGGTTAATATTAATGCCACTACGGGTAATTCATTAAATATTCGGTTTAAATCAAAGCCGAGTGAATTAATAACTGGCCCCATGGAATGGCGAGCTGGATAACGCCATAATAACTTGCGCCCATAAAGACCTCGAGCAGATGCAGCGGTAACATAGAGTTTGCTGGTCTCATCAAGCATAAGTGCGCGCACTGTTTGCATTGCAAAAGCAGTTGCTGACCAGCCAAGCACAAAAATTGCTAGCCAAGCACGGGAGAGAAAATCCTGAAACTTAGCTAAAGACCACGCAGCATCACGGAATTCTTTGGAGAAAAGGCCGGTTAGGGATTCTCCAAAATAAATGGTCGAAAACAGCATGATGATGAGTGCAAGTAAGAAATTTGGTAGCGCTAATCCTAAGTAGCTTATAAATCGAATGACGTTGTTACTGATTGCGTTGGTTGTGGTTGCAGAGTATATCCCCACAGGGATAGCAACAAGGTAGGAAAAAAATAAAGCAGCGAAACATATCCCAAGGCTAATCCAAAATTTATCACTGAGGAGCTGATTAATATTTAAGCGCAAAATACAGCTCTCGCCAAACTCACCTTTAAAAAAAACATTACCCGTCCAAGTTCCCCAGCGGACTAGAAAAGGTTTGTCAAGCCCAAGTTTCCTTTCTTCAGCAGCGATGTCCGCAATAGTTATGTTTTGGCCTGCTGTATTTTTAAATGCTAGGTAGCGCTCCGCGCAGTTTCCAGGAACCATCTCCATAAGCGTGAACACGATAAGAGAGATTATCAATAAGGTAATTAGAGAAAGTGTAGCACGTGTAAGGGTAAATTTAAGAAACTTTAGCATAAAGGCAAAGTGGTTTAGTTAGTGAATATTGTACAAGCTAAAAAAGTGAAAAAAATAAATGATTTCAAAAAAAAGGTTGGGCGTTTTGCCACCCAACCTTTTGATTGCACAAAAGTGCATTTCAAGCAATGTTACTCGTCAAAATACCATTGAGTGCCTCTATACGGGTACGTTCTATAGTACTCGTAAGAGTGTGTTTTGAAAAACGGAAAGTTTTTCAAAGCATTGCGATGGTATACTGGCGCAGGCGCTTGTACTAGACCAATGAAAAGCAGGTTGCCAACCATGTTTTCAACCATTCTAGCACCTAGCTCATCGGACTCTGCAGTTCCTGCCATAGTAGATTGGAAGGCATTAATATCATCAATAAGCTGTGTAACATAAGCCGGTGGTTTCACACCGGAAGCACCTTTAGAATCAACGTACTCAGCCCACAGCATACCGGTGCGGTGACCAAAGTAGTTTTCAAACGGAGGTACCCAAAGCTCATTGTTACCTAAAACAATGGCCATTGGCTGGCTCTTACGCCACGAACCTACGTCAAGGTTATTAGACGACTGAGAACTACGATACTCGTCTGGTGTTACCTCTTTAACCATACATTGAATACCAACTTCAGACCAATTTTGACAAACAAGCTCAACGACTTCTCCGGCAACGCCTTGGGTAGCAAACTGCATGTTTAAAATTAGCTGCTCACCGTTTGGCAGCTCACGCATTCCGTCGCCATCGATATCTTTCATACCAATTGCATCAAGTAAGGAGTTTGCGGCTTCAGGATCGTACTGGATCATGTAGCTTTCCCACTTCGGATCAAGAAAAGATGGACTAGGTGAAAATCCAACGTATTGCTTAGGAATACCTTGTCCTAGGAAGCCAACTTCGTTGATTTCATCACGATTCAGGGCAATGGACATCGCCTGACGGAAGCGCAAATCACCAAAGACTTTACGTTTTTCTAGGTCCGCATGGGTCACGTTAAATGAAACGTTTGCAAGCGTTATTTCAGGTCGTAAGTCGATCGTATAATCACCGCTTTCTTGATGCTCAAGAAGAAGTGGCGCGGAAGGTAATTGCAAAGATTGTGATTTGTAATCCGCCTCAGCGTTTATAAGTTTCAAGATACGAATCTCATTATCATTGGCGTAAATCTCATCCTGTTCGCTGATATAAGGTAATTGATTACCCTGTGTATCAACAATATGGAAGTAAGGATTTGCAACATAATGACGTCCTTCAGTGGTGTCACTTACAGTTATGTGACTCTCCAATGTTGGCATAGTATCAGCAGGCAGGTTTGCTACTCTGTCTGGGCTATTCAACAGTGGTACAGGTGTATCCGTCCAATCGGAGTTACCAAAGTAGGCTTTGATAACGGCTAAGCCATTTTCGAAACCCGCAGCTTGTGCCAGTGCATCAGCATCAGCATTGACATCCGGATGGAATTGACCCAAGAAGTGCTTAGGTTGGAATCCTTGTGCAAACGATGTTGCAAAATGGGATAACAATCCAGGCTTAGGTGCCGGAAGGTTAAAACGAACCGTTTGAGGGTCGATAACATCAACCGTCATAGGCTCACCGCCGACTAACACATAATCTTTTGGTTTTTCCATAATCTTCGGATCAAGGGCAAGTTCGTCGTACCAGAACTTAACATCATCGGCAGTAAACGGCGCACCATCCGACCATCTATGACCTTTACGAAGGAAGAATGTTAACTGGGTAAAGTCGTCATTCCACTCCCAACCTTTGGCAATGTTTGGCACAACGGTTTGCAGATCATCAGAATAACGAACCAAGTTAACATGGCGTACGGATAAGAAATCCGATGTGCCAGCTTCAGTAGCATTAGAAAGTACATCAAGTGTTCCACCATACTTACCAATAGCATCATAAGGTGCGTACACCAGAGGTTCCGAAGGTAGGCGATTTGCAAGATCACTTGGTAGGGCAGGATTGCCACGGATTCTGCCATTCAATGCAGCACTATCTGGGTTTGCGCTGAATGACAAAGTACAATTGGCTAGAGACTGAAATTCCGCCAGATCATATTGCTGAGGGTAGGCGCCCGAAGGGACTCCCTTGTCATCAGCAACTGTTACTGCCGGGCAACTTGCCGCTTGAGCGGCGCCTGTAAACAGACTCAGTATTGCCACATAGAGTAGTTTTTGCTTCATTTATTTCTCCTTAAATAAAAAAAAATTTATCATCTAACAATTAATTGAAGGTAATTCAATCAGTAAGTAGATAACACACAGTATAGCAAAATTAGAGGACACTTTTTCATTTTCATAATTGGATGTTACTTTGAACTATGAATTGTACTTATGGATTAATCAAAAGTATAGTATTTCAACTCCATCTTAGATACCTTTGATGGGTAATGTTGATCTCTGATCTCATTGATCATAACATCCCTTTCATGTTTTCTTTTCAAGACAGAAGACACAGATGTATTAAACCATTGTTTATCCCTGTGAGTCTTGATTCCCCAATCGTTTAATTTCCTACTGATTCTTCTATATCCCATCCCTTCTTCTTTCATGAATCGAATAAGACAATAAATCATTTGTTGACGAATGGTATATCCTTTATCATATATCAATGAATTGGATTGAAATTGAATAGAAAATTCAAGAAACGGGATAGTGGTGGTAATTAAGTGTACCTCCGATTTCAATCCGTAACTAATGGTTTTAAAAGAGATTTACAAGACTTGCATTCATAAAAAAACTGGCAAGCATCTGTAGGCATTTCTTCTTCTGCTTTAAATTCACATTTGGGACAGGCAATAATTGATTTTGTCATAGTTTAAATATTATCATAACAATAATATATATTCAGACTTTAAAGATGTGTGGGAGTTCCTCTCGTACTCGGCTATATATTAATATAACCTCCCTTACACATGGGGTGTGATTTGGAACTCTTCATTGTATGGTTGTTCTTTAGTACTACATTATTTACTGCAAATATTTGATCTAAGGTTGGCCTATAAAATAATCAGTGGAGCGTTAAAGTAATGCTCGCTTGTTTTCTAAGCTCCTCTTTTCGAATAATAATCCTTGCAGCAATTACTCGAACTGAGAATTTGCATAAATGTTGACGCGGTGCCAGCCTGCGCCAAAACCAATACTATTTGATCATTCAAGTCTGTCGTTTAATCGGTGGGCATTTGTAGACTTCTTCCAGTATGACTTCGACTAGCTCGAATTGTGACTCCCCATTGACGTCTTCAAAATAGATGTGGCTTGGCCAAGGGCTTCCAACATGGTTGTCTGCAGGCAGGTCAATAGTCTCACAGACGTGCTTGATTGCCTCCACAAAAGACCTGGCTTCTTCAGCCATCTCTGCTTTTGTTGTGTCAAGATCTTCAATACTGTTTCGATCAATCTGGGGTGAGCCGATCCCAGAAGTCAGGGGAAGGTTCCGCTGGATAGCCTGTTCTTCGTAAAACGCAATATTCACCTTGTCCGCTTCAAGTCGCATGATGAAGACCGGATTGACGCTGACTTTTGCTTCAGTCAAATCCAGTAGATTGCCTTGATCAACACTTGGAGTAACAGCAGGTTTACGACGCGAAGAGCGTACCTTTTTCTTTACTTCGGCTACAAAATCACCGCGGTAATTGTTATCAAATACATGATCTGCATAGGGCTTATCTCTCAACATGTGCTGGATTGAGCGGATTGACATTTCCTTGCAGTTTTCTGGCCCGATGAAGAACGGAGAGCCCGACGCATCTGACAATTCTAACCAACCGTTCGGAAATGTCTCAAAATGGTGGTCCATCCACGGCCCGAGAATCTTATCGCCAAGATGATCTAACAGAGCGTTTACATTATCTGGCTCGTTCAAGACATCCGACAATAGCGGCTCTTGCCCATAAATATCTGCAGCAAGGCTGTAAGGTGCTGATATGTTTATCAACGGCGGCATACCAGTCAACTCTTCATAAGCACTCAAAATGTTATCAATAGTCTTGGGGACACCCGTAGTAAAGTCAGGCGTCTCAAGCAGGTGCCAATTATCTCTGTTAATCAGAGCCTCTTCTGGATCAGCGCCGGGTGGAAACCTGTCTGGGTACATCATTTTCTGACCCAATGGTTCGCAAGTAAAGGCATATAACGCCCAAGTTATGTAAAACTTGCTCACACCTAACAAACGACTCACGACTAGATTGGCTCGGACATAGCGGTACGGGTTTGTATGATAAAAATCCCATGATTCAACACCATACAGGTCGTAGATCAAAGCTAGCGCGAGCATATGGACCGACGCGGTTGAGTTCACTCGGTTAGGTGACGCCAATACGGCAAAGTTTTCGTCAAATTCTCCAGCGATAGCCGCATCGAAGACGTCTTTCATCTCTTGTTTTGCAACATCTTCGCCTGTTTGCCAGCGTGTCAGTAGATGAAGTCCCGCGGGAAAAGCATAATCTTCTATTTTAATCATTGTCATAGTAGTACGATTGACATGAGAATGAAGTGTACTCGTTTTTTACTGCTTGTGATAAAGACGAGTTATGGCTCCATTGTTTGGTAGAGCAGTATGCCAGTATAAGCATGTCATACGTTCCCCCATTTCTGAGAAGAAATTTAGACAGATAATTTCGTTATCAAGATCCTCATACATTTTCATTTATAAAACATCAAGGTGTTACCGGTGCCGGACTACTTTTATCCTGTATAAGCCTTTGTGCAAAGGGCTTTATTATTATTTGTAAAAAACTACCCCAACTCACCCACTTTTGAGTGCCATAGGTTGGGTATGCCAAAGACCCATTTATTCTTAGTAGATTTAAATGGAAGTATAGACAGTCAATTACAAGGCGAGTGGGACCATTATTTTGACGTGATTTTGAAGTTGGGGAAAAAAGAGTAAGTCAAAACCACTACCCCTCACTCATCAAACGAAATTTGGGTTAATTAAAAACACCTATGTAAAGTGATTGGTGGTATAAAAGAAGTTTTCAATATATAAAATCAAAATGCAATATAGAAATTTTTCTAATATAGGATGGAAGGTATCAGAAATTGGTTTAGGGTGTTGGGCAATTGGTTCAGAATGGGGTAATGTATCCGCTGCAGATGCAAGAGAAGTTCTAAAGACTTCTTTGGATAATGGAGTAAATTTTTTTGATACTGCAGATGTTTATGGAGATGGTAGAAGCGAAAAATTTGTTGGGGAGCTTATAAAATCTACATCAGAAAAAATATTTGTTGCTACAAAATCTGGAAGAAGATTGAATCCTCATAGTCCTGAAGGATATAACCTTAAAAATATTGAAGGATTTATTGATAGGTCGCTGATCAATTTAGGAGTTGATTGTATTGATCTGTTGCAATTGCATTGCCCTCCAAGTGAAATTTGTCCTAAAAAAGAAACATACGAAATGATGGATGAAATTGTTAAGATTGGAAAAATAGCTAACTATGGTGTCAGTGTTGAAAAAGTATCAGAAGCGATGGATGCTATTCAATTTTCAAATGTAAAAAGTATTCAAATGATATTTAATATATTTAGGCAAAAACCTTCTGAAACTTTTTTTAAAGAAGCTGCAAAGAGAAATGTCAGTATTATTGCAAGAGTACCTCTAGCAAGTGGATTGCTGACTGGAAAAATGAATAAAGAATCAACCTTTCCTCAGAATGATCATCGAAATTATAATATTAATGGAGATGCTTTTGATGTAGGAGAAACATTCTCAGGTGTAAATTTTGAAAAAGGCCTTGAGGCAGTCGAAAAATTAAAAGACTTACTTCCTGATAATTATTCACTAGCAGATTTAGCATTAAAATGGATCTTAATGCATGACGAGGTTACTGTCGTTATACCAGGAGCAAAAAATAAATCACAGGCTCTAATGAATTTACAGGCGTCAGATTTAGGGGAAATTTCATCTTTATTGCCAATAATTAATTCTATTTATGAGGAGTTAATTAAACCTGATGTTCATAGTCGTTGGTAATAACTGAATATAGTTTTTCAACATTCCTCATGGTTGCTGGAAATATATATATATCAGTCCCTTTAGAAAAAATCCTTGGCTATGTATTAATATACCCTCCCTCACACATCAAACGGAATCTGGACTATCTTCTGCGGATTTTGGAGTGATCTAGTTGTGACAATTTATTAATCCCCATAAGCATCATATTGCGCTTAAGTTCAGCTTCAAACCTAGACAATACAGCCTCAACTCCAGCTTGTCCAGCTGCAGCCAGCCCATATAAATAAGGTCTGCCCATCGAACAAGCGTTTGCTCCAAGTGCCAATGCCTTAAGGACGTGAGTTCCTCGCCTTATGCCACCATCACATATGATTTCTATCTTGCCACCAACCGCATCTACAATATCGCTCAATAAGTCAAATGGTGCAGGGCTACAATCTAATTGTCTGCCACCATGGTTGCTAATCATAATGGCGCTGGCACCAATATCGACAGCACGTTTCGCATCTTCAATTGACATTACACCCTTAATGGCAAATGGACCTCCCCATGCTTCAACAACTTTTTGTGCATCCTCCCAACATAGGTTGGTATCAAATTGTGAGTTGATATAGTCAATAACCGACAAGGATTCTTTACTGCCTTTTTCGGTTTTGCCTTCTAAGTTGGCGAGCTTAAATCCCTCATGAGTGAAATAGTTGAATACCCAACGTGGGTGTATTGCGAAACTTAGTAAGCTAGATGGGGTAAATTTAGGTGGCATGGTCATACCAGTTCTCAAATCTCGTTCCCTATTACCAGCAACAATGGTGTCAATGGTTAAGCATAACGATGTAAATTTTGCTCTTTTGCATCGCTCAATAAATTCATAAGTTAGCCCACGATCTTTATGAATGTATATTTGGAACATCTTAGGAGTGCTGGTTAGAGCGCCAATCTCTTCGATGCTAACAGAAGATAAAGTTGAAAGGCTATAGTAACAGCCATATTTTTCAGCAGCACGAGATGTTGCACGCTCACCATGATGATGAAATAGGCGATTCATGCCTGTCGGTGCAAGAAATAACGGTGAGCCAACTTTTTGACCCAATATGGTAGCTGAGAGATCTATATTGGCAACATCTGCTAGGCCATTAGGCACGAGGTCGTATTCATCATATGCACTTGTATTTCGCCTAAGCGTGGATTCATCGTCTGCACCGCCATCAATATAGTGAAACAAAGGAGCTGGAATACGACTTTTGGCCATTTTTCGAAAGTCATCAATATTATGACAGTTATTAATTTGCATAAAGTTTGGCTAATCCTCGGTAATTGTCTTATTTGAATCTTTGCAGTTGCTTACGTGCAACCCATAACGCCCGCCATGGCGGTGTTTTATTGGTAGCAACATTATAACATTCACTCGGCTATGTATTAATATACCCTCCCTCACACATCAAACGAA
>Ga0207963_1000440_pt1 | contig 21996 bp, 19 predicted proteins | sample Knorr_S15_td_NAD_FD_185604 | JGI IMG/M metagenome (GOLD analysis project Ga0207963, IMG submission 185604) | Marine microbial communities from Southern Atlantic Ocean transect - Knorr_S15_td_NADW_ad_2500m_LV_A (SPAdes) (version 2) | ecosystem: Environmental > Aquatic > Marine > Oceanic | place...
TAGAGTTGAGTGGATTTATTAACTATCAATAGTTAAGGTTTAACTTGCCGGGAATAGGGTTGAGGGCTACTTTCCAATTTATTGCTTGTTGCCCATGTTAGTTAGGTAGCCATTTGCAACAATGTCGAAACTTCTAGAAATCAAAAATCTAAAAACTCAGTTTTTCACCTCGGCGGGCACCGTCCAGGCGGTTGATGGGGTTTCTTTTGATGTCGAAGAAGGTGAAACCGTTGCCGTGGTTGGCGAGTCGGGTTGTGGAAAATCGGTCAGCGCGTTGTCGATTCTCCGGTTGATTCCCTGGCCGCCCGGTAAGATCGTAGGCGGTTCGATACATTTCATGGGGGAGAATCTGCTCGAAGTCAGCGACGACGAGATCCGCAAGATCCGCGGTCGTCAAATCAGCATGGTGTTCCAGGAACCGATGACCTCCTTGAACCCCGTCTTGACGATCGGACTGCAGTTAACCGAAACCTTGCAGCACCATCTCGGACTATCTGCAGACAAGGCACAGGACCGGGCGATTGAACTGTTAACCATGGTGGGTATCTCGGAACCTGAGCGGCGCTTGCGTCAGTTTCCGCATCACCTGAGCGGCGGTATGCGGCAGCGCGTGATGATTGCACTGGCACTCAGTTGCGAGCCCAAACTCATTATTGCCGACGAGCCAACGACCGCGCTGGATGTCACTATTCAGGCGCAGATTCTCGAATTGATGAAAAATCTTACCCGGCAACTTGGCGTGGCCTTAATTGTGATTACCCATAATCTAGGCGTCGTGGCACGGTACGCGGATCGGGTAAACGTGATGTATGCCGGTAAAATGATCGAGATGGGGAATGCGCAGCAGATCTATCATGACCCTCACCACCCCTACACGTTGGGACTGTTGGCGTCGGTACCACGCATGGATCAACCACGCGGCAATCGCCTGGTGCCGATCGATGGTCAGCCCCCCGATCTAACGCGCCTCGATCAAGGTTGTGCATTTCGTCCCCGCTGCCGATTTGCCATCGACCGCTGTGCCGAAGAGATTCCGCTGCTTGAGAATGTTGGCGATGCACACGTTGCCGCCTGCTGGCGGCAAAACGAAATTCGAGACTTGAGGATGGCCTCATGAGTGCCGCCCCGGCTTTAGATCGATCCGCACTCGATCCGCCTGGCGCTGTGTCGCCATTTGTCGAGATTCGCAACCTCAAGATGCATTTCCCCGTGACCCAGGGGACCGTCTACCAGAAGACGGTTGCACATGTGAAAGCAGTGGACGGCGTGTCTTTCCATATCGCCAAGGGTGAAACACTGGGACTCGTTGGAGAATCCGGCTGTGGGAAAACAACGATTGGCCGTTGCATTCTTCAACTTGAAAGCGCCAGTGAAGGTGAAATATGGTTCGACGGAGAGGACCTGACTCGGCTCAACCAGAAAGAGTTGGGGCCTGTCCGACAAAAAGTTCAGGTGATCTTTCAGGATCCATACAGTTCGCTGAATCCGAGGATGAAAATCGGCAGCATGTTGCAAGAGCCGATGCGTGTGCACGGGATCATCAAAGACCGCGAAAAGCGTCGGGCGCGGGTAAGAGAATTGCTGTCTATCTGTGGGCTTGATCCTAAGTTTGCCGATCGCTACCCCCACGAGATGAGCGGCGGTCAGCGACAGCGCGTCGGGATTGCGCGGGCACTGTCCCTGAATCCAGAGTTCATCATTTGCGACGAAGCGGTGTCGGCACTCGATGTGTCTATCCAGGCCCAGGTGATCAACCTGCTCGAAGATCTTCGAGCAGAGTTCAACTTGACCTATTTGTTCATTGCCCATGATCTCAGCGTCGTGCGGCATATATCCAACCGGGTGGCAGTGATGTACCTTGGTAAACTGGTGGAATTGGCTGATGGGGACGAGGTGTTCGACAACCCGAAACACCCTTACACCCGAGCGTTACTTAACGCGGTGCCGATTCCTGATCCCACAGTCGAGAAGGAGCGCGACCACAAGGTGATTACGGGCGAAGTGCCAAGTCCCATGAATCCGCCCAGTGGCTGCGTTTTTCATCCAAGATGCACTTTAGCAGTGGACAGCTGCAGAACGTCAGTGCCAGAATTCCGAGAGGTTTCACCCGGGCACCGGGTGGCCTGCACCGAGATATAGCCGGAGCATCTGAGTGTTTTGATCAGGTTATTCGGCAATGGACTCGAAGAGGTCATCGTCGTCTAGATGGCCACAACGGGGGTAACTACCATATTTACAACGATGAAGGAGGACCTAAGCTGATGAAGATACCTATAGTTAAATCTGTACTGACAGTGACGGCTGGGATGGTGTTGGCGCTCGGAATAAGCGCCACCGCGTCTGCCGTTGACAAGGGTGGCACCCTGAACTTCGTAGTGGCCAGCAAGATCCCGTCGTATGATGGCCATCAGGAAACCACTTTCGGGATGGTTCATCCCATCCGGCCGTTCTACAGCCTGTTGATTCGGGTAAACCCGGAAAATCCGGCGGACCCGGCCGACTTTAAGTGCGACCTGTGCGAAGGCGATGTGCCGGGAGGTACAGATGGCGGCTTGAAGTACACGTTCAACATCCGAAGCGGTGTCACGTTTCACGATGGCACGCCGTTGACGTCAGCGGATATCAAGGCCACCTTTGACAAGATCATTTTCCCGCCCGAAGGCGTACCGAGTGCGCGTAAGGCGTTTTTCAAGATGGTCGATTCTGTCGAGGCGCCCGATGCCACCACGCTTGTATTCAATCTGAAGTTCCCGTCAGGTGCGTTTATTCCGGCTGTGGCAACGCCGTTTAATTTTGTCTACAGCAAGAAAGACCTGGACACCTACGGCTATGATTGGCACAGGAAGAACGTGAACGGCACTGGAGCTTTTATCTTTGTCGAGGACATTCCAGGCCAACATGTAGTGGGCGTGAAAAACCCGAATTATCACCACGAAGGCAAGCCGTACCTGGATGGGTACAAGGCGATTTCTGCACCGAAGATGGCTGTTCGGATCAATGCTATCCGCGGCAATCAGGCATCCATTGAGTTTCGTGGGTTCCCGCCCAAGGCAAGGGACGATATGGTTAACGCGCTGGGTGACCAGTTGACGGTTCAGGAAAGCGACTGGAACTGCGTGCTGATGTCGACGGCCAATACCGAGCGGCCCCCGTTCGATGATATTCGGGTGCGCCAAGCACTGACCCTCGCGGTCGATCGCTATGCGGGCTCGAAGTATCTGTCGCAGATCGCGATCGTCAAGACGGTTGGCGGTGTGGTGTTCCCGGGACACCCCCTGGCGGCGTCGCAGGAAGAGTTGGAGCAACTGATCGGGTTTTCCCGCGATATCGACGCGAGCCGGGCCAAGGCACGAGCTCTATTGAAAGAAGCTGGGGTCCCGGAAGGATTTCAGTTTGTGTTCAATAACCGCGGTGTCGACCAGCCGTACAAGGTGGTGGGTACCTGGCTGGTGGATCAATGGCGCAAGGTTGGCCTGGATCCACAGCAGACGGTAAAGCCGTCGCCACAGTTCTATGACACTTTGCGCAAGACGTCTGATTTCGATGTCTCGATCGATTTCAACTGCCAGTCGGTGATCAACCCGATCGCTGATGTCTCGAAGTTCCTGTGCAGTGCCGGCAACAACTATTCAAATTGTGAAAACCAGGAAATCGAGGATCTTTACGACAGTCTGATGCGGGCGGCAACTCTTGATGAGCAACGCTCAATCATGCGCCAGTACGAAAAGGCAGCATTAGACCACGCTGGTGGTGCCATCACCCTGTGGTGGTACAAGATCAACCCACACCGCGCGTATGTGAAGGGGTGGAAGATTGCGCCAAGCCATTACCTGAACCAGCATCTAGACAATGTCTGGTGTACAGGCGGCAAGTGTTCGTAACCGAAGTTATGGCTGGAACAGTGATTATTGATATAGATCGCTGTTAACGCAGTCTGTTGATTTGAAGCGTCCGCCTGTCGCCAAGTTGGCGGCAGGCGGTCTTCTTTTTTGGCCAGAGCATGCATCGATATATCACCAAACGCCTGTTGTTGATCATCCCGACCTTGCTGGGAGCAGCGATGATAATTTTCTTTATGCTCCGGATGATCCCTGGCGATGTGTGCGAAGTACGATTGGCCGGTACCGGCCTCTACGTGGATGAGGCTGAGATCCAACTGTGCCGAGAGAAATTGGGTCTCACCAAGCCGATCTTGGTGCAGTTCTACACCTTTGTTAGTGGTTACGTCACTTGGGATCTGGGCGAGTCCATGTGGACAGGCAAACCTATCACCCATGAGATTTCTATACGCTTTAAATTGTCAATCCAAGTCGCCATCATGGCGACGCTGGTCGCTGTGCTCATTGCGATTCCACTTGGCATAATCTCCGCCGTTAAGCAAGACACCTGGGTTGACTATGTGGTGCGTACGTTCAGTATTGCAGGCATTGCCATGCCATCCTTCTGGCTGGGTATCCTGATCATTCTTGGCCTTTTGATAGGGAGTCAGAAGTTTTTCGGCACGCCATGGATGCCCCCGATTTATTACGTCTCACCGTTTGAGGACTTCTGGCGCAATATGTCCCAGTTAATCTGGCCGGCGGTCGCAACGGGTTATCGGTATTCGGCCGTGGTCACCCGCATGACCCGCTCAGCCTTACTTGAGGTACTGCGGGAAGACTATATTCGCACTGCTAGGGCCAAAGGCATGCTCGAGAAGGTGATTATCAACCGCCACGCGCTTAAGAATTCCATGTTGCCCGTGCTGACAATTGTTGGGATCGAGTTTGCGTTTCTGATTGGTGGCCTCGTCGTCACCGAGCAGGTGTTCAATCTAAATGGTTTAGGGAGGTTGTTTGTTGAGTCGGTGGGCGCTCAGGACTTTAACCTCACCCAGCAGTTGGTCATGTTGGTGGTATTGGTGGCCGTGCTTACAAATTTTGTTGTTGATCTTCTTTATGCATGGCTTGATCCGAGAATTCGGTACGGCTGATCGCCGTTAAAATAATGGCAAGCGCTGAATCAATTGAATTCATTGCGCCGGACGAGATCCGGAAGCCCTGGTACGTGCAGTTTAGCGATCTTATGCGGCGCCAGCCTTTGGGTGCCGCAGGTGCCTTTGTCGTACTCCTTATGGTGTTCGCTACTATATTTGCTGAAGTGCTCTCGCCCTATGATCCAGAGATGATTTCTTTTGAAAGCATGTTGGTCCCGCCGAGCGCGGATCACTGGATGGGAACCGATGCGTTTGGCCGCGATATTTTGACCCGGATCATCTATGGCGCGCGGACTGCTTTGTTCGTCGGTTTCACAGCGGCCTTTGTTGGCGCTACGACCGGACTGATTCTGGGCGTCTCGAGCGCGTACTTTGGTGGCATCTTTGATCTGGTGGTTCAACGTCTGGTCGATATTTTGATGTCGTTTCCGTTGATCGTTTTGGCCCTCGCAGTTGTAGCGACGTTGGGCCCAAGTACGGGCAATGTCGTCATTGCCATCACGATTCCGTTTATTCCGCAGTGTGCCAGGGTTGTTCGCTCGAGTGCGCTTGCAATTCGAGAGATACCGTATGTCGATGCAGCCCGGGCGCTGGGTTTTGGACACACTCGGATCATCATGCGACACATGGTGCCCAACGTGATGGCGCCATACCTGATCATGTTGACCACGTTCGTGGGTCACGCGATTCTGTTGGAGGCTTCACTGTCGTATCTTGGCCTCGGTGTTCAGGAGCCGACGCCGGCTTGGGGGTTGATGCTGCAGGGTGGCGCAGAAGAATTTGCTGAGAGTGCTCCCTGGGTGCCAATTTTCCCTGGCCTTGCCATCACTTTGGCCGTATTTGGATTTAATCTTTTTGGCGACGCATTGCGCGACCTTTTGGATCCACGCCTTAGAACGCAGTAGTAGATCCTCTGGGCGGCGTAACCTGGTTGCCAAGTCGCTAGATAATTTGAACTTTTAAATGCGGCACGATTTCACGTGAACTGGATCGTCGGGCCGAGATTCGCCTCTTAAGACCACGATGCGACTCGCCATTCTGGATGATTATCACAGTGTCTCGCTGGATGTTGCAGATTGGACTGCTGTTGCAGAGAAAGCCGACATTCATGTATTTACGTCGCACTTGGGTGATGAAGATCGTGTCGCAGCCGCACTCGCACCGTTCGAGATTCTGGTGGCTATGCGAGAGCGGACCTCGTTTCCGGGTTCTCTTTTACGGCGGTTGCCAAGGTTGCGGTTATTGGTGACTACGGGCCAGCGCAATGCGGCTATCGATATGGAGACAGCGCGCGAGTGTGGTATTGACGTTTGTGGAACCACATTACTGGGATACCCCGCCTTCGAACACACCTGGGCTTTGATTCTGGCGCTGGTCAAGCAAATACCTCTTGAAAACGATGCTATGCACCGGGGGGGATGGCAGCTCAGTCTTGCCGACGGTTTGCGGGGGAAAACGCTCGGTGTGCTTGGACTTGGGAAACTCGGCGCCGAGGTGGCGAAAATTGGACTCGCATTTCAAATGGAAGTGATTGCATGGAGTGAGAACTTGACCACTGCTCGGGCCCGGGATTGCGGCGTTCGGCGGGTGAGCAAGAATGAGCTGCTGTCTTCGTCCGATGTCATCACGATTCACCTGGTACTGAGTGCGCGCACCCGGGGACTGATTGGTACTGAGGAATTACAGTTGATGAAAGCCGACGCGTACCTTGTCAACACGTCGCGTGGTCCAATTATTGATGAGACGGCGCTGATTGATGCCCTCCAGGGAAAATCGATCCGTGGGGCAGCACTTGATGTTTACGAAACAGAGCCACTGCCCTCCAATCACCCGATTCGGAAGTTAGACAACGCGGTACTGACGGGCCATACGGGTTATGTCATTCGAGAGAATTTTGCGCACGGGTACGGGGAGGTAGTAGAGGATGTACTCGCCTGGCTGTCTGGAAAGCCGCTGCGGCTCTTGAATTAAAGCGGCGATCAGGAGGCGAATGAACAACTTGGCTATCTTAAAGGCAGTTACTTTCGATGTATTCGGGACAGTCGTTGACTGGCGCACCAGCATTGCGCGCGAAGTTGAGAACCTGGCCGTTGAAAAGAAATTCGTAATCGATGGCGAGCGGTTTGCTGATGCCTGGCGCAAGCTCTATCAACCTTCGATGACGGCGGTTAGAGATGGAAAAATGCCGTGGACGATACTCGATGATCTGCACAGAATGAATTTATTGCAGGTGCTAGAGGCATTTGGAGTCGATCAGCTGTCAGAAGAAGAAATAGAGCATTTGAATCGGGTCTGGCATCGACTCGATCCATGGCCTGACGCCGTGGCTGGGCTGCAACGTTTGAAGCAGCATTACATCGTTGGTTCGCTCTCCAATGGTAACGTGGCTCTGATCGTTAACATGGCGAAATTTGCAGGTCTTCCGTGGGATGTCGTGTTGGGTGCAGAGATTGCACGCCATTACAAACCACAACCTGAAGCCTATTTGAAGTCGGCAGAAATCCTGGGGTTGGAGCCGGGAGAATGCATGTTAGTCGCTGCTCACAATGGCGATCTCGCGGCTGCTGCAAGTTGCGGTTTTCAAACGGCTTTCGTGCCGCGACCGACAGAGTATGGGTCAGAGCAGACCACCGATCTCGCCGCCGAATATGACTGTGACGTAGTGGCCGGCGACTTTATAGAGCTTGCGCAGATCCTCGGCTGTTAGGCGGGCCACGAGACTTGAAGTTCTAAGGAGGAGTCTCCCGATCGATTTCAGCTGTTCCCGAGAGCGAGGGTTCGCTCTGCCACTTTAAAAGATAACTGTCGATATTTCGGCACACGGGCGCACCATCCTCTCCAAGTTTTTGAGCCCGCAGGTAAATAATGGTGAGCGTTGCGGCACTAAGGCGTGCTTGATCATGCTTTTTGCGAGCCTCTCGGTGTACATTTTTCAGCCAGTTGGGTGGGTCTATCGGTTCAATGGATCCGGCTTTGTGCGCTTGTTCTAGATATTCAGTCACCAGGGCCCCTATCTGCTCAAGATGGCTAGGCCGATAAGCCAGTTCATCGGAGCGGATGATCGCACGGCAATCACGATCAAGCCGCCGTGCCTTGTACCGTTTACCGAAGAGAGAGAACATCAGTATGACTCCCATTGATCTTTTTCGAGCATTAGAAATTTCATGACATCGAGAAGAATTATCACGTATTTGAGAAAACCAATACTGACAGAATGGCACAAATAATCGAAATCGCTTTTCTCGACTGTAATTTCTCTTTAAGGAAAAGTATCGCTAAAAGTCCGGTCAGAACAAAACTCAGTTGGGCAATCGGCGCAACGACGACAGCGTCCCCATAGCTGAAAGCAATTCCGACCGCGACGTAGCTTGAAGAAATAAGGACCCCGCACAAAAGCGGAAGCCAGCAGTGAACGCCGCGGACAAGAATGTTGTCACCCGAGTGAATCGCGAACGGTAGGGCCAGAGAGAGCGCGCCAAAACTTTGTGCGACAACAAGCGCCCCCGGGGTAGCACCGGCAGCCAATCCAAGCTTATAAAACAAGCCGATGCATCCGAACAGAACCATGGCTATCAACGCCATGAAAAAAGGTTTTCTTTGTCGGGCGACAGAGGCATAGCCAGCCCCATTGGCCAGGATGGCCAAGGCAGCAAGACCCAGAGCCGCACCCTTGACCCAATTTAATTGTTCCCCCAAAAATGACACGGTGAGCGCCGCGGTGACGGCAAAATTCAGACGCACTACCGGCACAAGAGCCAGCGCGTCACCGTGTTTAAGTGATTTTAGAAGCAGAAGAAATGCAACAAAAGCAAGCATCCCATTTAAAAATCCATAGCCAAGTCCGACAGAGAAATCTAATTCCTGGCGGTAAACGGCTAGCGCAATGGCTGTTGGAATGTAAGCGATGTTTTGAAGCAACATGAAGGATGCACCACGGAGTTCGAATCTTTGGCCCCATTTGTATAGAAAATCGCTAACGCCCAAAAATCCAAGTGAAAAAAGGGCGAAAAAGACTTCTTCGGGCATCGCCAAATCGCCAAGTCTTGGTGTCGTTGCGGTCTCAGAAATATAGGAAAATCCAGACGACTCAACTGAGTCCAATCATTGCCCGATCACGATAGGCTTTGCGATCCGCCAATGATTGATACCACCGCGCAAGGTGCGGCAGCTCGATTCGTTCAATATCAAGCTGGAACCATCGGTAAGCCATAATTCCAACCGGTATATCACCAAAACTTATACGAGACCCCGCGACGAACGGGTTTTGCGAGAGGTGATGATCAAGGATCGTCATTGCGGATGCGGTTTGTGCTTGTCCCGCAGAAATTTCGTCGACATTCCGTTCATCCTCGGGTGTTCGGACAAGACCCCAGAACACAGGTCGGATCGCCGGCGCGAGGACGGTTTGCTGCCAGTCCATCCATTGCTGGGCCAATGCCACTTGCCACGGGTCTTTCGGTAACAAGACATTGGGTGCGCGACTTTCGCAAAGATATCTTATGATGGCGTTCGATTCCCACAGCACATTTCCGTTGTCGATCATCGTTGGAACCAACCCGTTCGGATTCATCGCGAGGTATGTAAGTTCCTGGTTACCCCCAAAGTCGCCACCGATGTCTTCTCGCTGATACGACAATTCAAGTTCGTCACAGGCCCACAACACCTTCTGGACATTCGATGAGTTGGTACGACCGAGAATTTTTAACATGAGACGGCCTCGTTAATTTAGGCCCAGTCAGGTTGCAACTGGGAGGAGTGAATGGCAGAAAAATACGTCGTAAGTTTCTCGCAGCGGCCGGCAAGCATTAGTTTCTGGAATTCTCGTGTGGTACTTGTGTGGGCAACAAAAAGACGATCAAACTGGCGATCAAGACCGTCGCTGCGAGAAAGTAAAATACCATGGCCAACCCATAACGATCTGCGATCATGCCACCGATTGGCATGACCGCTGCCGTCATGACTGCTTGAGTGCCGAACAGAATACTGGTAGAGCTCCCAAAATATCCAGGCGGTGAAAGATCCATCATCCAGCTGTGCACAACCGGGCGAATGGCAAACAGAAAGAATCCTGCCAGCGCCACCACGGTGATGATAGCGAGATCCCCGCGTAATGGCGCAATCAGTGCGACGATACAAGCGCTGAATACGAGACCCCAAAGAATCACCGGTCGCCTGCCCACTCGATCTGACCACGTTCCGGCAATTGGAGAGGCGACCAGGCCCCCGACTTGCAGCGCCATCATGACAAGGCCCATCCAGATGGCGCCGGTGCGCAATTCATTGATCAAGTACATTGGAAGAAAAAGATACAGTCCATTTTGGGCAATGTTGCGACACCCGGATGCCAGGCACAGACCGACGACGACTCGGTTCCTTAAAATGTTTTTGATATTGCTCGCATATTCCCGAAAGTTAACTGGCGCCTTTTTGTCCCGCTCTGTTTCTCGATCTTTATGCAACAGTGTTAGCGCGAGAACGAGAACGACCAAAAAGACAGGAAACGCGCTCGTGAACGCGGTTTGTTGCCAGGTAAGGATGGTCAACAATGCACCCGCAACCGGTGGCGCCAGCGTATCACCCAGGTTGGCGCACAGCGCATGAATAGAGAGCGCATATCCTCGATTCTTTGGGTAGCGTTCGGAGAGGTAGGCAATCGCCGGTGGATGCCATAAGTTGTTGGATGCACCCAGGAGTGCAACTAGACTTGCCAGTACGACAAAATGGTCAGTAAAGCCAAATGCCAACAGCGCAGCGCCGCCCACACACAAAGAGATGATCTGAAACAGGATTCGGCGGCCACTGATGTCGACAGCAAGCCCGCTGCCGAGGTTGGCAGCGAGTGAACTCAAATGAAACACGGACACCAGAAATCCGGTGTCGGTATAAGAAAGCCCGAGGTCAGGCCCTATAAATGGCAGCAGCAGATAGAAGAACGCTGCAACCCAGTGGGTCGTTCCATGGCCTAGGCTGACCAAAAATACCGGCCCCTGTCTGGCCCATGGGACGCCGGTCATTCGCGCAATTGTTTCGAACAAAAAAGAGAATCCGTGGACAAATCGTGCTGGCACCATAATCTCATCCCCGAAACGGCACAAGCCAAAGGGTGGTTAGGGATCTTTGTGCAATCCCCTGAGATTCGGGCAGAATATCCTTGGGTCGTTTTTGGAATGCCTGTAAATTGCGATCAATGGAAGTATTCTTTCTGACCTGACATGTTTGAGAAGAAACACTCTCTGCCGCTTGGCCGGTTCACCGTGCTTGATCTGACTCGTGTGCGTGCTGGCCCCACCGCTGTACGCCAGCTCGCCGACTGGGGTGCGAATGTCATCAAGATCGAGTCCCCCGGTTATATGGACACGGAAGGCGGCATGGGTGGGACCCGTCACGGTCCGGACTTTCAGAACATTCATCGGAACAAGCGCAGCATGACGTTAAATCTGAAAGACCCCAAAGGGCACGCCATATTGATGCGCATGGTCGAACAGGCCGATGTTGTGGCTGAAAACTTTCGACCCGATGTAAAAAAGCGTCTGGGGGTTGACTATGATTCCCTTGCCAGTCGAAACCGGCGCATCATTTTGGCCAGTGTTTCAGGATTTGGTCAGGATGGGCCCTATGCTGGGCGTCCCGGGTTCGATCAGGTTGCCCAGGGAATGGGCGGCTTGATGTCGATTACCGGACTGCCCGGCCAGGGGCCGGTGCGCGTGGGCGTGCCGATTGCGGACTTGGCGGCAGGAATGTATGCCGCTATCGGCATACTGATTGCACTTTTACAACGCGAAGAGACTGGCCGGGGTCAGTGGATACATACCTCGTTACTGCAGGCGCAGATTGCCATGCTGGATTTCCAGGCAGCACGCTGGTTGATTGCTGGGGATGTTCCCCCACAAGCTGGAAATAATCATCCCACAAGCACGCCCACCGGCGTTTTTAAGACAGCCGATGGCCATATGAATCTCGCGAGCGCGGGAGAGATCATGTGGCAGCGGTTGTGCACCGTTCTAGAGGCTGATCTGCTGGTCGAAGATCCCGACTTTGCTACTGAAAAATTACGATTTAAGAATCGAGATCGGTTGAATGATGCATTGGCTGAATATTTGTCTAAACGCACAAGCGCTGAGTGGATCGAAGCGCTGAACGAGGCAGGGGTACCCTGCGGACCGATCTATGATATTGAGGAAGTGTTCTCAGATCCTCAAGTTCAGCATCTCGGTATGGCAGCGCCCGTTTCACATCCAGCATTGGGCAACATTGAGGTTGTGAATAACCCAATCACTATGAGCGAATCGCCTGAAGTCGCCTATACAGCGACTCCCGAGCGCGGAGAACATACGGAAAAAGTGCTGTCAGAATACGGCTACAGCCCAGAAGAGATCGAATCGTTCCGAGGAGACGGTACGATCTAAATCACTGCGTGGCTTTCCTAGCGGCCCTTGAAATTTGGTTTTCTTTTTTCCATGAATGCGGCCTGCCCCTCTCGGTAATCGTCACTCGCAAAGCACGCTTCGACCAACTCTTCGATTAAAGGCAGATTTCGGTCCTGTGGGTCCTTGAGAGTTTCCTGGACCGTTTGTTTGATTGCGTGAACGGTCAGTGGCGCGTTGCCCGCGATAGTAGAGGCGTAATCTGCAACATACGATTCGAGCTCACCAGTGGGTACCACGCGGTTCACGAGGCCCATCTGAAGGGCCTCTGCAGCTGTAAATAGACGGCCGGTGTAAAGGATTTCCCGCGCAAAAGTGGGGCCAATCAGTTGTACCAGGGGATACACGTCCTCCCACCGGTAGGCCAATCCGAGTTTTGCGGGGGGTATCGCAAATCGCGCGTTTTCAGCAGCGATACGAAGATCGCAATGAGTCGCCACGCTTGCACCGCCACCCACACAAAATCCTTGAATCATGGCAATGGTCGGTTTGTTTAGATGGTCCAATGCATCGAGGGCTACCTTTACAATGTGGTTGTAATGGTCTGTAGCCTCTTTTGACGTGCGGTTCTCTTCGAACTGGGATATATCGGCCCCGGCAGAAAACGCCTTGTCCCCGGCGCCACTCAACACGACGACCCGGATCTCATTGTCGTCGGAGAAATTCTCGGCAGCGCTTTCGATGCCTTGCCACATTTCAAGCGAAATAGCATTTCTTTTGTTGGGTTGATTCAAGATCAAATGACCAATGTCGTCGTTTTTCTCGACGATAATCTTGTCTGTGATGTTGGCCATGGTGGTCCTCTTAAAGTCGTTGGTATCGGCCCTACTCGTTACAACGGGTGGATTGGGTTTAGGCTGAAGTCATCGGCAATGAGATCATTCATTATGCCCCAGGTAATGCGTCCAGAATTGCGCGAGCGACCGTTTCAGTTGTGGCATTGCCACCGAGGTCGGGTGTGTGGTTCTCGGGTCGGGCCAAAGTGTAATCGATCGCGGTTCGGACTTGGGATGCGGCGTGGAGAAGATCAGGCCGTTCTTTTCGGATGCTGAGCCATTCCAGCAACATAGCCGCCGACAAGATGAGCGCGACGGGATTAGCGATTCCCTGGCCCGCAATATCGGGTGCCGAACCATGAACGGCTTGGGCAACCGCGTGGTCAGAGCCCGCATTTAGCGCGCCAGCGAGGCCGAGCCCACCGGAAAGCGCGGCGGCTTCATCAGAAAGGATGTCACCATACATATTGGTGGTAACTACAACGTCAAACGCATCGGGTCTTCGAATCAGGTCGGCCGCCATCGCGTCTACCAGTCGTTCGTCGAGGGTGATTTCCGGAAAATCTTGAGAGACTTCTTTTACTGATTTTATAAATAGGCCGTCAGTCACCTTGAGAACGTTTGCTTTGTGCACCATGGTGACGTGTTTTCTGCGCTGACCTGCCAACTCAAAGGCGGTTCGGCCTATGCGGCAACATGCGGACTTCGTTATTTTTCGGATCGCCAGCGCTATATCACTGGTTGGTTGGAATTCGCCGGAGCCTTCTGCCATGTTCCGGTCTGCATAAAAGCCTTCGGTATTCTCACGCACGATTACAAGATCCATGCTGCGGCCAGGATTGGGTATACCGGTTGGAGTGCAACTGGGTCGAACGTTGGCAAAGAGGTCGAGCGCAATTCGAAGTGTCGCCGATGGATTGATCCCGCCTTCGGCAAGAGATGGGTACTGATAGGTCGAGACCGGACCCAGTATGATGCCATCGGCAGATTTGGCATCGCTCAGAATTTTGTCGGTGAACGTTGTTCCCGAGCGCTTAAGCAGTGAGAGTCCGATTGCGTGTTCGACGAAATTCAAATTGAGATTCAACCGGCCGTTCAGCGCATCCAGGATGGTAACTATTGGCGGCATTATTTCGATGCTGATGCCGTCGCCGTTCAATATCGCGATTGTCAAGCGATGGTGTTTGTCTGTTTTTTTCACAGGTTTATATTCCCCCTCGCTTATTTTGTAGAAACGGAATGGTTAATCGATTCTGATGCGAGCCGCATCACGATCCGCATCCCGATGACCCCCATCAGTGAACCTGTGGCCATGGTTACGCAGGCCAGAATCCAGGCGCCATGGGATTGTTGCCCCCCCGAAAGGTCGAGTACCCATCCCACTACTACGGTACCAATCGCGCCACCCGAGAAGCCAATGACCTGCTGCATGGCCAGGGTCGCTCCGCGCAGGCGTTCTTGGGCTGTTGCGACGATCCCGGCTGTAAGCGAGGCCGAATCTGTCATGATCAAGCCCGAGTACACTCCTGCTGCCGCAACCACAATCAGAAAAGGCATCCCCACAAGGAAACCAAGCGCGGTACCTGACAAAAATGAAATTGCCATGATGATCGTAATGGTGTGGCTGCGGTTTGTGTAGAGCGCTACCTGTGCCCCCAGAATACTGGTTGCCATTCCAACCACGCTATAGATAGCGACGTAGGTTCCAATTTCGGCTCGACTCGCATCCGCGCCAGACAAGATTGCGGCGAACACAAGAAATGCAACGATCCAGGCACGGAAAGCAAACAGTTCAAAGGCGTGACCGGCATGTCCAAGAATGTAGGCGAAGGCTGGTCGATTCGCGATCACTGGCCGGAAATCAAGAAGGTGTCGCTTGGCATCATTTTCAGTGGGAGCTTTCTTTTGTGATGGTACGAGAGTCAGGATCAGCATGAAGCACACAAATTGCAGTCCGCCTGCAGTGATGAAGACAAACGGCCACTCCAACACCCCGATCAAGTACCCAGTCAGGATGTAAGACGCACCGGTGCCAAGGCCAAAAGATGCGGTATACCAGGGTACGGCACGGATTCTTCTGGGTTCATCCAACCGATCATTCAGAATCTGCAGCCCCGGGATGTAAGTTCCGGCCATAGCGATGCCGTAAAGAAACCGAAACGTTATCGCAGTCCAGAACCCTTCGGCGAAATATGCGAAGCCAAATGCGCTGATTAGGCCGATGACAGCACTGAGCAGATAGACTCGCTTGGCATCGACGCGATCCGTCGATCCAGCCAAGATGGGCACTGCGATCACGTAACCAACCAGATAGATTCCACTGATCCAGCCGGCCTCTGAATTACTGAGCGACCAAAGATCAGAAAACTCAGGAATAAGGGCTACAAAGTTTGCAAAACCGGTGGTTGACAGTACAAGTGTGAGACAGAGCAGCGGGACCAGATGTTTCTGCATACAGGCTTATTGCCGATGAAGTTCCCGAAACAATTGTCCTTGCCTCATTGGGGGTGATGTTTTTGTTGTTGGGCCAGACGATTTTGCAGATGTGGAATCAGACCGCCGGAACGCACGATGGAAACGAGATGAACAGGCAAAGTTTCCGCGATAACTTTTTGACCGGTGTTTTGATTCAAAATCTGGCTGGTCTCGATGTCGATGGTGAGTTGATCTCCTGCGCTGATTCCCTGAATGCTTTTCACGGTAAAAAGTGGTAACGCGATATTGAATGCATTTCGAAAGAAAATACCTCCAAAAGATTGCGCGATGATGGCTTCTATTCCCAATAATTTGAGGACCAGCGCTGCTTGTTCTCTAGATGAGCCAGCCCCAAAATTTTGCCCCGCGACAATAACATCCCCTGTTTTCACTTTCTCTGCGAACCCAGGCTCTATCGCTTCGAGGCAGTGTTTCGACAGTTCTTCGATCGAACCTTTCATGAAAGCGCCTGGTGCCAGGACATCGGTATCGATGTCGTTACCCAATAACCAAACGCGATGAGATTTCATAATGTAGCTGTTTCAAGAAAGGGACGGGGATCGGTAATGTGGCCCGCTATTGCAGCAGCGGCTACGGTATAGGGGGAGGCCAAATACACTTTGGATGAAACAGAGCCCATTCGACCACGAAAGTTCCTCGCGGTCGACGATATGCAGACCTCACCGTCGGTAAGTACACCGGCTCCATAGCCGGCGCAGGCGCCACATCCGGACGGCATGAGGATTGCTCCCGCATCTAGGAGTGTCCCGAGGGTGCCGTCAGCAGTCGCCGTCGAGGTGACTTGCACAGACGCCGGCGCCAATAGCAGTCGGACACCTTTCGCGACCCGATGGCCGTGCAGTACCGCTGCAGCCATGTGTAAATCATTCAGTTTGGCCCCGGTACAGGCGCCGATGTAAGCCTGGTGTACTTTTGTCGTATCGATATTGTTGACCGGAGTCGTGTTGGCCGGACTGTGTGGGACAGCGACCAGGGGCTGTAGATCACTCGCATCAAACTCATGAATCTCATCGAAAGTCGCATCGGGGTCGCTTCGCCAGTCTGTCAACTCATCGAACACCGTGCCGATCGACCGCAAATACTTTGCAGTAATTTGGTCGGGCGAAATGATGCCAGTCTGAGCGCCCAGTTCGGCTGTCATATTGCACAATGTCATGCGTTCCACGTGTGGCAGTGACTCAATGGTTGGACCAACAAATTCCACCACCCGGTTTGTTGCGCCACCAACGCCAAGTACGGCACACGCTTTCAACATCATGTCTTTGGCACAAACACCCAAACCCAGTTGACCATGCCAGCGTACACCCAAAGTTTCTGGTACCTGCAGCCATGTTTCCCCAGTCGCCAGTACTGCGGCCATGTCAGTAGCGCCAACCCCGAACATAAAACACCCGACAGCACCACCAGTTGGCGAATGACTGTCTCCCCCAACCACAAACATCCCGGGTTTAAGGTAAGAGTGTTCCTGCAGCACTATGTGGCAGATGCCCTGCATATCGTGAAAATTTTCAATCTTGTGGGAACGGCACCAAGTTCGAACGCCATCTAAAATTTTCGCGCTTTCGGCGTCTACTGCAGGAACGTAGTGATCAGAAACAACGACCACGCGGTCTGGATCCCACACGCCGACATTCAATTTTTCTAGAACCGGGGCGACACGGCGCGGGCCTCCGGAATCATGCATCATGGCGAGATCTACCTGGCACGTGACGACATCGCCGGGACGAACAGACTCGAGGCCCGCAGCGCGCGCGATGATCTTTTCAGACAGTGTGGACGGTCGGCTCATTGCCTTAAGATCAGTAAATTGAATCGATAAATCATTCGCCCTAGCCCGCGATTGCAATCAGAATTACGCCTGGAACGACCAGAAGCATAGCTAGAATGATACGAAAGGTGAATGTTTCGCGACGAAATATAAGAAATCCGAGCAGGAAGGTAAAAATTGGCGACAGGGCTACGATAGGGACAACCGTAATTACACTGCCAAGATTCAGAGCCGTATTCAAAGACCAAATCGAAATGCCATTGATGACTCCGCCAGCGAAAAACCAAAGAAGCCCTGGGCTCCATTTTGCATCTCGATAAATACGCTGATCTCTACTGAACATCGCAATGAGCGCAATGGCGAGTGACACGGTATAGGAAACGAGACCGGCAAACAAAGGATCTGGAACAGTGTTCAGTCCGAGTTTGGTCATTGCGTGACCAAGTGCGCGTATGGCGGCAGCGCCGATCGGCAGCAACAATGCCCAGGCTGGCCAAGAGTCTTTGGTTTCTCGTCTCTGGGTCAGCATCCCAACAGCGATGACGATGGTCAGGGTCCCGATAAGCACCGCCAGGGTTAACGATTCCCCCAGAATGAGGATGGCGAACACAGCGGCAAACAGTGGCGATGTGGAGGCGAGCGTGCTGGTTAGCGTTGGTCCAAGATAGCGAACACCGGCCAAAGCGAAATTGGCTGAAAGAAATGGCCGAAACAGCCCTAAAACGGCAAAAACGAGGACTGCGCTCGTCATCCAGTACCAGGTCTGGAGAAAAAGTGGTGACAGTAGCCAGTAGAACACAGTTGAACCCAGGATTGAGATCAATGCGCCGAGGCGATTGTGACCGTATTTCAATCCCAGGTTCTGTACCTGGACGCTCACCGCAAAGAGAAATGCGGAACAAAAAGCCAGAGTTGTTGGTGTGATCAGGTCAATTGCATCCACACTCGGCGCGGTCTCTTTTATCCGTCATAGGCGCGCGAACCCGAGTTGCGATGCCAGGTACGGTACAAATGACGCTGTAAATTAGAATCCGCATGGTCATCGAAAGTGTTGCGGTAGTGGAGCACATCGAGGTTATTTAGATATTGGAATTGGCCCCGCTGAATGGGTGCCTCGACCCACAGGTTCGAATCGCCGGTAATTTCTTCGATTGCCTGCAATGCTTCCTCCAGTTCAGGGTCGAGTGGTTTATCGGTCAAAGCGTAGCCTTTTTTTACGAGCGAGATACTCATACGGGCCGACAGCCGCTGACCGTCCCAGGAGAACATCGGAAATCGAACAGTTGTATCAGCGTCTTTTGCATGTTCTGCCTGTCGGTCAAAAGAAACAGGCCGATAGAGTCGCTTCAGTAGCTTCGGGTAAGTCGTAAGTAATTGGTTGTGCAAGCTGTAGACGCTGCAGAATCGACTTTCTCCGCCTTTCATGGCGGAATGTCTGCAAAGCAGCCCGACATAGTTCGGGACAGTGGTGCCGAATGCGTTGTCGTTGTGGAACGGTAGTTCGACATTGGTATACGAACCGCGAACGCCATAGCGAAATTCTTCCCCAGTATCGGTTACATCATAAATCATGGTGCCGTCCCATTTTTGCGCTACAGGACGATCGACTAACTGACCGAGAACCCAAAAGCAGGCAACGATCTCGTCAATTTCGTAATCGTCAATGGGTAGACCTTGAACGACGCAAAATCCGAAGCCGTAATCCAAAGCATTTTTTGTTGCAGCCATAGCATCGCGAAGATGGGGAATCGAAAATTCCTCTGACGTGCGGAGCAGGACTGGCAAGGGGTGCGCCCGGATGTGCGAGACCATTCCTTGAAGTTCTGAAATGGCGTCTTTTGAAACATGCACAGTCCAGTCTTCGGGCTGAATGTCAACGGCTTGCCAGGCGCGGTGATCATGGATGAGTTCAGTCAGCATCAGAGGGGCGGGCGAATCGGGCGCTTGGTCGGCCATTACGGAATCTATCCACTAAGAGATTGCTGCATCAGATGAACGAAATGGTGTGCGACGCGGCTGCTGCCATGGCCGATCTGTTGGCGGCAACTCGTGCCGCTCGCGACCACCGAGTAATCCATAGGCAGTTCTCGGATTGCGGGCAGTAGGGAGAGTTCTGCCATATCCATAGATAGATCATAGGTTTCAGCCTGTTGACCAAATGCCCCCGCCATTCCGCAGCAACTGCTTTGAATTACCTGGGTCTGTAATTCTGGAATCATATCGAGACACGCTTTCAAATCATCCATGGTAGCAAATGCTTTCTGGTGGCAATGGCCATGGAGCGCTGCGTGTTTAATCGCCATCGGTCGTAGGTCAAGATGAAGGCGGTTCATATTTCGCACCAGGAACTCTTCCAACAGCAATGCGTGGTCGGTCATTGAATCGATTATTTCATCTGGAAGAAGAGCGGCGTACTCATCGCGCAGTGTGAGGAGGCAAGAGGGCTCAAGACCAATCAGTGGAATATCACGCTCGAAGTAAGGCGTAAGAACTTTGAGCAGACGGCGCGCTTCCGCTTTTGCCTCATCAAGCAATCCGGCCGCAAGAAAAGTTCGGCCACAACATAGGGGACGTTCTTGGTTCACATGGGCAACGTGCACCCGACACCCTGCTGTTCTCAATACATTGATAAGAGCGTGGCCATTTTCTGGTTCGAACCAGCGGGTAAAGGTGTCTAGCAGGACCACGACCTCTAAGCCATCGGCAGCACCTGTAGATCGAATGGCATTCAAGTTCGAGTCTGGTCGCCAGCGAGGCAGTGGCCGGTGACGGCTAAAGCCAACGGATTTTTCAAGCATACTGGCAACGCCAGGTGCCGAGGCAATCCCATTGAAAAGCGGCGCAATCGGCGCAACCTTGTTGGCGTAGCGTGGCAAATACGCGATCAATCGGTCGCGAACTGATAGGCGGGTCTTCTGGTTTCTATGTGCTTGGACTTCAATCTTCATCCGCGCCATATCCACGCCAGTCGGACACTCGCGCCGGCATGCTTTGCAGCCCACACACAGCGCCATAGTTTCCGCCATTTCGTTCGAGAACAGGGCATTGGGGCCAAGTTGCCCCGAGACGGCAAGGCGTAGGGAATTGGCGCGACCGCGTGTGGAATGCTGTTCATCTCCTGTCGCGCGATACGAGGGACACATTACCGATGCGTCGATTTTTCTACATGCGCCATTGTTGTTGCACATTTCGATTGCGCCCGCAAATCCGCCCCAGGCGGACCAGTCCAGCTGGGCGTTAATGTTTCCGGTCGCGTAAGTGGGCTGATATCGAAACAGGGATCGGTCATCCATCTGTGGTGGCTTGACGATCTTGCCTGGGTTGAAGAGACCAGTAGGATCAAAAGTCTGTTTCACCTCGTTGAAGATGCGCACCATGGACTCGCCGAACATGGGTTCGTGAAATTCAGATCGAACAAATCCGTCACCGTGTTCTCCAGAGTGAGATCCTTTGTATTCCCGCACCATGGCAAATGCTTCTTCGGCGATAGATCGCATTTTCTGGACGTCCTCGCCCGCCTTCATATTCAGGATTGGCCGGACATGAAGGCAACCTTCGGAGGCGTGCGCATACCAGGTACCGGTGGTGCCGTGCCGGTGAAATACGTCGGTCAGTCGATGCGTGTATTCTGCGAGATTGTCTAGTGGAACGGCGCAGTCCTCTATGAATGACACCGGTTTACCGTCTCCTTTCATAGACATCATGATATTTAGTCCAGCTTTTCGCAGCTCCCAAACAGCCCGCTGCATGAAGGGATCCGTGATTTCGACCACAGAGTCGGGGAATCCAAGATCGCCCATCAGTGCCACCAATTGGTTCAATTGATTCCGCAAGAGTTCCATGTCTTCGCCGGCAAATTCGACCAGCAGGACCGCATCGGGTGTGCCGCGTATGAATGAGTCCAGGGTGTCACGAAAGATCGCGATGTCTTTGGCCAGTTCGATGAGCGTACGATCTACGAGTTCTACGGCGTCCGGATTCAGTTTGACAATGTGTTGGGTCACATCCATCGCTTGGTAAAACGTTGAAAAGTGGCAAACGCCAACTACTTTATGAGAAGGAGTCCGTTGTAGTTGGAGGCTGATTCGCGCTGAAAAAGCAAGTGTGCCTTCCGATCCGACCAACAGTTCCGCCATATTGAGCGGAGGTCCACTTGGCTGTTGTTGTAATAGCGCATCGATGTTGTAGCCGCCAACGCGCCGATGTATTTTGGGAAAGCAACGGATAATTTCATCGCTCTCGCGTTTTGCGAGCGTCATCATGGATCGTACAAGACGGCGATATTCCTCGGGGCCGTCAGCCAGTTCGGAATCAGTCGGTAGCGGACCGAACGACACCCTCTCGCCACTTGCCAGGATGGCATCGATCGATCGCACGTTCGAGCGCATCAACCCGTACCGTATGGACCGGGCACCGCAGCTGTTGTTTCCGGTCATGCCACCAATGGTGGCCCGACTGGCCGTAGACACATCGACCGGGAAGAACAAGCCATGAGACCGGAGTTGGGCATTCAGTTGGTCCAAGACGATGCCGGGCTCAACCGTTACGGTACGGGAG
>Ga0207963_1000446_pt1 | contig 21795 bp, 21 predicted proteins | sample Knorr_S15_td_NAD_FD_185604 | JGI IMG/M metagenome (GOLD analysis project Ga0207963, IMG submission 185604) | Marine microbial communities from Southern Atlantic Ocean transect - Knorr_S15_td_NADW_ad_2500m_LV_A (SPAdes) (version 2) | ecosystem: Environmental > Aquatic > Marine > Oceanic | place...
CCGCGACGAATAAAGTTCAGGGGGTTGCCTTTATAAGTTTTACATGGTCTAAGGCAAATATCCAGTCCGAAATACTGACGAAGTCCCACAATAGGGCTGGCATAAACCAAGCCTTTTTCCTGAAGTTCTGGAGAAAGCGCATTAAATGCTTCATCTTTGGGTTTGGATGTGATTGCGCCGAATAATCCAATTTTATGTTCAGCAATGAGATCAAGTGTACGCTGGGGCAGTGGGTTGCCTTCACTGCGCCAGAATTCCCAACCGATATCTCCCTCTACATAATCGGCTTCAAATCCGGCAGCATCTAATACGCGGATGGCTTCATCTAATACTACCTTGCCAATACCATCACCGGGCATGGATACTATGGTTCTTTTCGACATTAAAACTCCTTTTAGCTAAATATTTTTTCTATAAACTTCTCTGCGGTGAGTGATTTGAAATGTATGTAACACAAAGAACTACATAAAATACATTACTTACTCGTTGTTAATCCTCTCCTTTATCCAGTTTTCCAACCCTTTAGTAAGAATCAGTTCCTGGGCAGCTGTTCCAACTGCACTGATTGGATACCTATTCTCTTCAATACTTATTATACAATTTCTGAAATCCACCTGTATTTTCCATCCTGTTTTAACAGATAATTTATCTTCCCCAAATTCAGATTTCAAATCAGCCAATAATTCAGGTGCTTCAATTACTAAAAATCCATTATTGATGGCATTGCGTTTGTAGGTTTGACTGAATGAGCCTGCCATCACCATTTGGATGCCTCTGTACATGAGGCAAGTGGCGGCTTGTTCCCTGGAAGAACCGGTGCCAAAATTATACCCACCAACAATGATGTCACCTTTTTCCACAATTCGCCCAAATTCCGGGTCATAATTTTCCATCACAACTTCTGCCATTTGCTCAGGAGTGAAATCATCTATATATGTGTACTTTCCCGGATAGATTCCGTCAGTGTTCAAATTGTCCTGATGGCAGAAAATGATTTCACCCTCCAATATTTCAGGAAAGCCATCCAGTAATGGAACGCTACCCTCATCAGATATAGGCTTTTCATTTTCAGTAATTTCTCCCTCTGGGGCAACACTTTCACAATCAAAGGGTGTAGCTATTTTTCCGGCAATGGCAGATGCCGCAACAACAGAGGGTGACGCCAGATAGGCTTCTGCAGTTGGATCACCCATTCTGCCTTTAAAATTTCTATTGGTGGCGGAAATACCCACTTCACCGGGGCCGAGTAAGCCAACACCCAGACCAATACAGGGACCACAGCCAGGCGGCAGGGGAGTGGCGCCGGCATTAACCAGCGCCAGCCAGTCGCCTCTGGTTTCACTTTCTGCCTGTACTTCACTGGATGCTGCGGCAATATAAAACTCAACATGAGAAGCAACCTGCTTACCTTTTATAGTTTTGGCTGCTTCAGCCAGATCCTCAACCCGGCTATTCACACAACTCACCAGGTAGGCTTTATCGATTTTGATATTTTTTCCTACGGCAGCATGTAAACTGGTCATTGTCTTAACATGATTTGGACCGGATATATGGGGGCTTACTGTGTTCAGGTCTAACCTTATTTCTTTGGTATAAAAGGCTTTCTCATCTGCCTTAGTCGGATTGTTTTCCAAATCGTTTATTTTGTCATAATTCAAACGAGGATGTACACCATTTTTTCCATAAGTGTCAGAGACTACCCCTTCCAGACCCCGTTTACTAATAAAATCAGCCCGATCTTTCAGCCATTGAATGATCACTCCATCAGTAGGGAATACACCAGCCAAGGCACCCCATTCTGTGGTCATATTGGCTATAGTTAGTCTTTCATCAATACTTAAATCTGCGATACCATTTCCAGTAAACTCCAGCACATGGTTTAAAACTTCATCATGATTAAAAAGACCACAAAGGGTAATAATTACATCTTTACCTGTAACCCCTTTTTGAAGTTTGCCTATTAGTTCTACTTTGGCGATAGGTGGAACTTGCCACCAAGTCCTTCCCGTAGCCCATAGAGCGGCGGCATCCGTTCTCACTACTGGCGTACCAAGGCATCCCAGTCCGCCGTACATATTGGAGTGACTGTCTGAAGCCACAACCATTGTCCCTGGCCAGGCATAGCCTTCTTCACACATTATTTGGTGACCTATTCCCCTGCCGGCAGGATAGAAATCAACGCCCATTTCTTTTCCGAATGCTTCGATACCAGCATATTTCTTCAAATTGGTTTCGGATTTATCCTGGACATTATGGTCCAGTGTAAACACCGGCTGCCGTGGATTGTTCATCCTACTGGCGCCAATGGCTTTGAATTTTCCCATCACCGCACCGGTATTATCATGGGTCATTACATGAGCCGGCTGGATGGAAATAAAATCTCCTGATTTTACTACATGCCTAGGCTCTAATCCCACGGCATGTTTTTGTACTATTTTTTCTATAAGTGTTTGTGCCATTCGTAGTTTATTATGCTTTAAAAGGTTCAAAGGAAACAAAGTCTGCATGATGTACAATTATTGATTCCACAGTCCGCTTACCTAAATCGCCTTCCTTAGAATGAGTGCCGATGATATGCTGAACTCCCGGTGGCAGTCCGAATCGTGCCGCAATAGCCACACCGCTAAAGGGGTGTCGTACTATCTTGCCGTAATCACTGGTACCTAGTTTTCCATCTACTATTTCGTACTCCAAAAGTTTGCCTACATCAATAAGAATGGCTCCAGAAATCATAATATCCATATCCACCTTGATTTCCTTTCCGAAATTAGCCACCATGGTTTTGGCTATATCTACTGCTAACTGTACACATGTCCGTTTATGGTTCATAAATGAAACACTGCAGTCCTTAATGAGCAGGGAAAATGGAATTTCCTCCAAGTCCTTTGGTTTCAAGGGACTATTTTCAATAGCATACACCCAAGCATCCAGCGTCTTGTTTCGCAAACCTTCATCTTTAATCCAGTTTATTTCTGGCCATATCTCTAATACTTTATCTTTCATCTTTTCCTTTCTTTGCCAACGATAAACTTAAAATTCATAAAATGATTTTCAAGTTTTGTGTTTTGTGTGCCTTTTAGTGGGCTACCTTAAATATTGAATCTAACACTGTTCCATCCACCCATTTGACAACACCAATTACTTCATCCGTGAAATTGGGTCTGTCCAGGGGGGCTCCAACTAATTCGTCCACTTCTTCTTTAATCTCCTCGATTTTGCGGATAGGTAAGCCGCTGCGTTTGGTGGCCTTGATGAGGTCTTCCCGTTTGGGATTTATCGCAATTCCTCTTTCAGTTACAATTACATCTATAAGTTCGCCTGGTCCAACTAATGTGGTGACTTTATTAAGAATAATTGGAATTCGGTTTCTAAATGAAGGAATAGATAAAATGGTGCACTTGCTTGAAAGACAATTCTGCCAACCACCGATTCCATGAAGCATTTGTCCATCGGAGTGGGTTACCACATTGGCATTGAAGTTTACATCCACTTCTGTTGCGCCCAGCACTACCGCATCCAGCATGGAAGCAAAATTCCCCTTTCCGTGCCAGTTGTAGCTGGTAAAGGGAGAGGTGTTTACATGCCCCACATTTTCCCTTATAGAACGTACACCTTCTAAATCAAAAGTCTGGCCATCCAGAATATAATCGGTTAATCCTTCTTCAAGCATTTCAACCAGATATTTGGTAGAACCCCCGCGGATAAACCGCGCTTTGATCCCCTTTTCTTTCATCATTTCTTTCAGGTAAATGGCAAATGCTAAAGCCGTGCCTCCAGCTCCTGCCTGAAAACTGAATCCATCTTTCATAATGCCAGCTGCTTTTACAAATTTAGCTGTGAGTTCAGCTATAAATAACCGATCAGGAGATTTGGTAAGACGAGTTGTACCAGACACTATTTTTTCAGGATCACCCACTTTATCCATCACCACCACATAATCCACATTATTGCCTTGTATTTGCCAGGGGATGCAGGGGAATTCCACCAGATTATCCGTAACCACTATCACCTTATCTGCATAGAGAGAATCCACCAGGCCAAAGCCTAAAAGCCCACAAGCTGAAGGTCCCCTATCACCGGTACAATTCCCAAAAGCGTCAGCGGTAGGGGCAGCTATGATAGCCACATCAATATGAACTTCACCATCCTGAACGGCCTGCCATCGTCCTCCATGAGAGCGGAGCACTGCCAATCCATTCATTTTTCCATCGGAGGCATACTTTCCTAATGGACCATTTAATGAGCCCTCAATATGGCCGATGACACCGTTTTCCATGTGCTTCGTCATGGGTTCATGACAGGGAAAGGAAGCTGATGGAAACCAGCGTAAATTCTTTTTACCAGCCTTGGCAAGAATATCAAAGACTTTATTCATTACCAAATCACCGTTTCTAAAATGATGATGGTTAGAAATGGTCATTCCATTCTTGATATTGCACTTTTCTAGAGCATCTTTTAATGAGTCAACTACTTTATTACCAGATGTGGGGTAATCTTGACAGATGCTAATAGGAGGGGCAGCTTTAACTCCCTTGGGAAAGTGTTTACCCACACCCTTAAAGGGAATAGATTTGACACCATTTACTATGGTGGGTACCATTCTTCCGGCTTTGTTTTTAATTAATTTGAGTTTCTGTCCCATAGATGTTTTTACAACTGAGACCACAGAGAACACAGAGGGAAAGAAATAATAAAAAATCTCAGTGTCTCTGAATCTCCGTGGTTCAATTTTTCTTCCAATTTTTATTGAGTAACTTGGTAGCTATTGCCAAATCAATAGTTTGTAATGCTCGTTTTACTACTGGTGGGTCTATCATTTTACTGCCCAGCGATACCACGCCTAAGCCCTTTTTTTCTGCTATGTCAAATGCCAGCACAATCTTTTTGGCTTTTTCAATTTCAGTTTTGGATGGTGCAAATTCTTCATGTATTGGTTTGATTTGTCGGGGGTGAATACACCCTTTGCCGTCAAATCCCAGTTCTTTAGCTTCCTGGACTGATAATCTCAGTCCCACATCATCTCCCACATCACTGAAGACTGTGTCAATGGCCTGTATCCCAGCAGATCGGGCAGCATTTACAACTTGGCTCCTGGCAAATAAGGATTCCCTTCCCTGGTTTGTCCGCTCCACTCCGATATCAGCTGTATAATCTTCTAAACCAATGGCTATGGCTACATTATTTTTACTGGCTTTGGCAATTTCAAAACTATTTAGTATTCCCTTTGCACTTTCCAGGATGGGCATGAGATACACCGGTTCTTTTCTACCGCAATCCTTTCTGATATTCTGGATTTTATCATCCACTGCTTTTAGCTGTTTGGCATTTTCCACTTTTGGTACCAAAATGAGGTGCACATTATGTGGAACGATCGCTTCTAAATCTTTCAATCCCAAATTCCCCTGGTTAATTCGAACCATCCTTTCTGCGCCGAAAAAATCCAAAGTACGTAATGCATTTCGAACAATTATTCGAGCACTATTTTTTTCAGATGGAGCGATAGAATCCTCCAAATCAAGGATTATTGCATCCGGTTGATGTATTCCCGCATTGAGCATGAGCTTTGCTTGTGTTCCCGGGAGATACAGACGGCTCCTCCGGAAGCGATTTCTTGAAGATTTATATTGAGCATGTTTTTTAAGGAGTGGAAGTGATTCGTTGATAATACCGGGGTGAGCTGATTTAACTACTACTTCAATTCGGGCTTGAAGAACAAAATACTGACCGCCATTGTCAATTACAGAAAGTTTACCATGTTTGATTTTCAGATCAGCGAGAGTATTTTGACAAGAATTTTCTATTTTTGAAAAGTGTAAAACTTTGGTTTTAGATTGGATATCAATTTTAACTCCACCAGAGTTGTTAGGCACAAATTCTACATAAAAATCTGACTTAGCCGTTGGATTTCCACTGGAATATTTCTTTTTTGGCATTGATATCTTGATAGATTATTAAATAATAATAAAAATTAAGATGGGAAAGTTAATGTATTATGATTGCTTTGACCTTATAATTTTTAGGATGAAAATAAATTTGATTTTTATTTTTATTAGGTTTAATCATTGAGTAAACTACGTGGTCAATCAAGATATAAAATGGAGTGAAACATGAAATATTTTTCAATAATATGTTATAGTTTATTATTACTATCATTGTCTTTTATGGGAGAACATCCTGAGCATCCGGAACACCCAGAACACCCGGAGCATCCAAGTAAAAAGACTACGCCAGTTTCTGCCCAGGCTGTTGGAAAGGCTGTAGCTGAATTTATTGCCAGTGATGCAAAATTAAAAGGTGGTAAATTTTTGGTGTTTGATGGATCTGCTAAGGAAGCTCTGCAGCTGGAACTACTTAAGATTCACATGGATCGTCTAACCGGATTAGGTAATGATACCTATTTTGCTTGTGCTGATTTTCAGGCTTCTAATGGAAAAGTATATGATTTAGATATTTTCATGATAGGTGAATCAACCGATGACCTGGCTGTGACGGAAATATCTGTCCATAAAGAGGAAGGTGTAGAACGTTATGGCTGGAAGGAAAAAAGGGGAGTATGGGTAAAAGTAAAGTAGTAACTAATTAAATATAATAAACTGAAAGGGGTTCGAAATTTCGGACCCCTACTGTTTTTTAGTTGGATTTTGAAAAATATCTTTCATAAAGTCCCCGGGTGAATCCATTTCCCTGACTGTATATAAGGAATGAGGTGAGCAGAATACTGAATAAAATCACCATATAAACTACCGCTCGAATTTCTATAAATGTTTCTTCTATCCCTGTAGGTAAGTTCATGTGCATGGGGACTTCTGCCAGTACTGCTGCTGCCAACCCTTTTGGAATGATAAATGATATCATGGCAGCTTCACTGTTAGGTGTCTCTTTAGATATAAATATCCGGCTTAATAGTAAGCGACCGCCATAAATGAGAACGGTTAGTAAAATTCCAATAAAAAGAATCTTGAAATTCCCAAATTGAATGGACATCCCCAGAAAAATAAAAAAGAAGGTTTTCACCAGAAAAATAACTTCTGAAAACAAGGTTTTCTCAATACTGGTAAATTCGGTTAAATGGTCGGCACCGAACTTCTGCACAATATTAAGGGGGATTTTTTTTGAATTTGCCAATACCACACCAAATATTAAAACTGAAATAGGACCGCTGTATCCCAGATTTTCAGATAGTCCATAAAGAAGGAAAATAAACGCCAGGGAGGTGAATATGGTATTGGGGAATTTGCGAATTTTCTCTAAAATAGTTGACCAAATTACCGCACCCCCAAATCCAACTAACAGAGACATTGCCATGGTAGCTATGAGGTTTGTACCAATAAACTCCATTATAGTTTTATGTCCAGATTCAAAGGTTTTCAAAATTCCCAGTGCAATGATAATACTCAAAACATCGGTAATAGCCGATTCAACCACCAAAGTTGATTTTGTATTTTCGGAGAGGTCTAACATGCGCACAATGGGTACTACTACAGCCGGGGATATGCTTCCTAAAACAACAGCAATAAAAAGGGCGGGCATGAGGTCATTCCCCATGATGTAATATGCTATTCCCGTGGTAATGAGAACTGTGAATATGAAAGTTGCCAATGTAAGTACAACACAGTCTTTCAAAGATGTTTTCAGAGTATCCAAGGTCAAGTGGCTGCCACCTTCAAACAACATGAGTACCAGTGCTACAGCACTGAGCAGGGGGCCCACATAGCCGAAATCATCTGGGGAGACGATACCAAATAAGGGACCAATTAGTATCCCAATAAAAATTAGTGGTAGCACATCGGGAACGCGGGTACGTTCAAACAAGGCGGTGAAAAAATGGGCGGCAAATATAATCAACCCAATAGAGAATACAAAAGTAGAGATGGTTTCCATTTAGTCCATAATTCGTTAATTATTAAGTGTTACAGTATTTCAATTTAAAACAGAAAATTATAATGAATTCAATAATTACATGTTAGATTTCATCATTGAGATTATTTTCCAAAGCATCCCGGCTCATATAGGTTCCCCATAGGGCAAATAAAAGAGAGGGTATATATGCTGCTCCAAATAAAATTTTGAAAAATTGGGGATTCCAAATACCCAAGATAATAAAAATCAATAAAATGCCAGATTCAATATTTTTCCAGATATTTAAATATGAAACGATCCATGATAATCGATTTGGAGTTTGCAGATGCTTTTGGATGAGAAACCAGGCATACCACCTGAAAAAGAAGAATTCCAATACCAGCATGCTTCGATTGAACCAATCAGGCGCTTCCCAGAATATCCATAAATTGAATGGTTTAATTGGCAGGGGCCAGAGGAAGTGAATTTCTCGAAACCAAAAAAAAGTATCCAAAACGATATGGGTGAGCATTCCCAAAACCAATCCCTTACCAACTGATTTCAATGAAGGATTATTTTTCAATTCTGACCAAATTGCAAAAAGAAGATATATTAAAATCAGAGTGAAAAAACTATGTGAGAAAGTCCGGTGAAAAATATGTTCTGCCTGATGGATGGGATAAAATAGTGACCCGATTGCAACAGCGATAACATCCAAGTCAGGTAATATGGCACCAAATATTATTGCCGGGAAGAGCCTTCTTTTATGAGAGAGAAATCGTCGAAATTGATTTCCAAAAGCGGCGTGTAATCCAGCTTGGGGCATATTAATATATAAATCTATCAATTAGCTGCACATATCAATTTACATATTCATTTGTTAATGGAGCGAAATCATTTTTAAGGGTTGAAAATTAAAGGGTAAATTTGGTGGCATGGAAATTGGGAAAAGTATTTAGGAATAAAGCATGGAAGAAAAATGTAAAAAGCAAGCTTTGAGAATGTTTTCATATGGAGTGTATGTTCTCACCTCTGAAAATGATGGAGATTATTGTGTCTCAACTATTACCTGGGTAAGTCAGGCATCCTTTGAGCCGCCGCTGATATCAGTCTGCATTAAACGGGGAAGCGCCTCCTATGAAATTGTCAAAAAGAGGGGAGAATTTATTCTTCATCTGTTAGGAGAAAACCAAAAAAATATGGCTTTGTCTTTTTTTAAACCAACTATATTGGAGCATGGCAAATTAAATGGACATGGATTTAGTTTACAAAATGAGTTGCCATTACTTAAAGAAGTTCCTGCCTATATCCGGTGTAAGGTAATTGAGATTCTAGAAAATGGAGATCATCCTTTGTTCTTGGCAGAGGTAATTGGTGCAGAAATTAATAAAGATGCTGTCCCTCTTGAATTACGGAAAACTGGCTGGTCTTATGGTGGTTGATAATTCTTTAAAAATAAACGAACTCAAAGTGCATTTGGATGCACTTTTTAATTTTGCTTCACAGGTTACCTATAGCCAAAAGCATCTTTTACCTGTAGTTCAAGCAGGAAAGTCCTTAATCGGAATAAACCCTAATATTCCCCCTAAAAACTTATTGAAATGGCTGGAAGGGTATGTGAAAGAATTTTCCATGGGAAAAGAGGAGAATATTAAAGAAATAAAGCAAAAATCTCCTGAAGTTATTGAAATAACAAAATTAGGAGAATTGGTCAATGCAAATCAGAAAACGGAAGCTTTAAAATATCTCCAATTTTTAAAACAAGTGGCAAACCAGGAATATATTGCTGAATATTTAATGGAACTGGCAACTTCAAAGTCCCCCTTTCAGTTATTATTTTGCTGGTATATATTTAAAACGATAAGGCATACAGAGAATGAAAACCAATTTTTACTGCTTGAATTGGGAATCTCTTGTCTGATGGAAGAAAATAAGAATAAAAATGCCAATCAATTTGAGCTAATCTGCTATCAAAACCAGATTCTAAATACAGTTATGATTCGGTCTGAAACTATTTTTCCCAAATTGAATGTAATGGTTGAGATTGCTAAAACTGAAATATCTGAAAATGGTCATACTTTTATTCTACAGGAATTGGTTCCATTAATTAATGACAGAGGAGAAATGGGGGTGTGGACATTTTTATCTGGACTGAACATGGAAGAATTGAATCCTGAATTAATATTACGATTGGATGCGGTGAGATCAGCAGTTAGATATTCAAGTAATAAAAATGATTGGTTTATGGAAAAAATAATTAATTCTCGAATGAAAACAGTATGTTGAACCAAATAGGAAAATGGAAAATATTTCCATTAGAAACTGGCGATTTCCGTTTAGATGGTGGTGCCATGATGGGCTCTGTACCCAAGACGCTCTGGGAAAAGACAAATCCTGCAGATGAATATAACCGCATTGACCTGGCCCTGCGTTGCCTGCTATTGGATGACGGTAAAAACAGGATATTAATTGATACAGGACTGGGAACCAAGGGAAGCGAGAAATTCAAAACGATGTTCCATATTGTCCAGCCTGAAAATCCTTTAAAGAATGCTTTGAGTAAAATCGGATTTTCACCCAATGATGTCACCCATGTCATTTTTTCCCATTTACACTTTGACCACGCCGGAGGAGCTACAGAGATTAATGAGGAGGGACAGCTGATACCAGTATTTCCCAATGCGGAATATTTTATTACCGAGTCCCAATGGAAGCAGGCCAATCAGCCCAATGCCAGGGACAGAGCCAGTTTTTTGCAGGCGGATTTTCTCCCATTGCAAGAAGCAGGATTGCTGCAGCTCATTCCTGAAAATACAACTATTATAAATGGGATATCCACCTATTGCGTGCATGGGCATACCTGCGGACAGCAACTCATAAAACTGGAAGATGGTGATGAGGCTTTGATCTTTTGTAGTGATTTAATTCCTCTTAAATCTCATCTGCAAATCCCCTGGATTATGGGTTATGATCTGAATGCATTATTGACATTAGAAGAGAAAACTCAATTTCTGTCACAGGCCGGCGATGAGAACTGGTGGCTGGTGTTTGACCATGATCCTGCAACATCAGCAGTTAAAATTAAGCAGGGAAAAAAATATTATGATGTAGTGGAAGAAGTGTTGAGGAAGTTTGACTAAAGACGATCAATTATTTAATCAGGGTATTGCCGCATTCAATAAAAGACAGTTTTATGATGCCCATGAGTATTGGGAGGAATTATGGCTGGAATACAAATTGGATGATGCGAAATTCATTCAAGGATTAATTCAATTGGCAGTGAGCTACTTTCATTTTTTTAATAAAAATTTAAATGGCGCCAGAAGCATGATGAAGAAATGTCTCACTAAATTTGAACCATATCAAAATGAGAGAGGTATGGATATTCAGGGTTTGAAAAAGCAAATAATTACGGTACAAAACTATTTTAATGAAATTATGGATACGTCAATTATTACAGATAGTTATATTATAGTACTTAAAGTAAAACATGAGTAATATGACTATTTTTGCATGGATGAATGATTGGCAAATGAGTGCCCGCCTTGCAAAACTTTCTACAACATATTCTTATGAGCTCATTTTTTGTGAAAGTCTTATTGATTTACCAGTAGCAAATTCTCAAATTCTAATGATTGTTGATATGGGAAATGGGCAGAAAGAAGATTTAGAACAAATTCAACTTATTGGCAATGATAGTAGTATTTTCATTATAGGTTATGCTCAATTAATTAATGGTGAACAGATGAAATATTTTAAAGAGTGTGGCTGTGATATGGTACTAAGGCGTAATAAATTGCTAAAAAATTTAGAATCAATATTGAAGAAAATAAATAATGCCGATTGAATCCCTGACTAAAAAGAAAATTCGCATGGAAAATGTTGTTTCAAAATTGAAACAGCAATACCCTGATTCAAAATGTTCTCTCAGATATGCGTCATCTTTCCAATTATTGACTGCTACAATTTTATCTGCCCAATGTACAGATGAACGGGTAAACAAGGTAACCAAGGGAATGTTTGCCAGATATTCAACTCCAGGTGATTTTGCAAATCTTCCCTTAGAAACAATCAAAAAAGAGATTTATAGTACTGGGTTTTACAATAACAAAGCAAAATCAATAAAAGCAATGGCTGAGATGGTAGTAAACTCCCATAGTGGTAATGTGCCAAATACTTTGGATGAAATGGTGAAGCTTCCGGGAGTTGGTAGAAAAACTGCCAATGTTGTATTGGGTAATATTCAGGGAATCCCTTCAATTGTTGTGGATACGCATGTTACCCGTATAACGAATCTATTAAAATTTGTAAAAACTAAAAATGCGGTAAAAATAGAATCTGAATTATCAAAATTAATTAATAAAAATGACTGGACACTTTTTGCACATTTACTCATTGATCATGGCAGGGCTGTATGTATAGCCAATCGCCCCCAATGTAATAATTGTGTCATAGCTGAATTTTGTCCATCAAAATTAGGAGATACTTAAAATGGGTGAACTATTTAATAAAACTGATTTATTCCTTGCATTACAGTCCTGTGGATTGGGAGTAATTGTGGGCGTTATTTTTGCTATTTTTGGCTTAAAACCTCCTTCCCCAGACAATATTATCGGCATTATGGGCATTGTTGGTATATTTCTTGGCTGGGTAATTATGGGCTATTATTTCAAGTAAATTTCTACAAACACTCATTGGGTAAATTCATATAGAACCTGTAAATTTTATATTCTGTAAATATTTGCAGAATACAATAAAATAACAGGGATTTTCACCAAGACCAATTCACATGCCATTTATTACCAAACAATATAAATTCTGTGCAGCGCATCGCTATTGGAATAACCGTTGGACAGAAGCAGAAAATTTCGAAAATTTTGGTGACGACATTTATTTGCACGGCCATAATTACAATCTGGATATCACTATTTCAGGAGAAATAAATACTGATTCTGGGTTTATTGTCAATTTGCAAAAATTAAATAATATTGTTCAAGAAAATGTGATTTCAATAATGGATCATAGCCAAATCGAAAAGGATATTGACTGGTTTGAAAATCTTCAACCTTCTACAGAAAATATGGTGGTATTCATTTGGGAAAGATTGGTAGGTAAAATTCCATCACCTGCCAAACTTCATTCAATAAAACTCCAGGAAACACCCACTATATCAACCACTTATTTTGGGCCTAAATAATGACTGAAAAGAATGCATCAAAAATTGAATCGCTGATTAAAGAATTACTTATTGAAATAGGGGAAGATCCCAAAAGAGAAGGATTGGTGAAAACCCCTGAAAGAGTTGCAAAAGCCTGGCAATTTTTAGCAAATGGGTATGAAGAAGACTTGGAGTCAATAATTAATGATGCCATATTTCGGGAAGATTATGATGAAATGGTAACGGTGAAGGATATCGATTTTTTCAGCTTATGTGAACACCATTTGCTTCCATTCTTTGGAAAGGCTCATGTCTCATATATTCCTAATGGAAAAATTATTGGACTTTCCAAAATTCCTCGAATAGTTGACATGTTTGGGCGAAGACTTCAAGTGCAGGAAAGAATGACTCATCAAATTGCTGAAACGATCAATGATGTTTTGTCACCAAAGGGAGTTGCTGTTGTGCTGGAAGGCCAGCACATGTGTATGCAAATGCGAGGTGTGGAGAAACAAAATTCATATGCCACTACCTCCTCAATGATTGGGCAATTCCGAAAGGACTCCAAAACCAGAGATGAATTTTTAAAGATAATTTCATTGAGGAAATGAGGATTGAAACTGGAAATTTGAAACTAATTATTACATTGAGACTAAAATTTAACAATCTACAATTTTCAATCTTAAATCTCAAATAATGAGATCTTTCGACGTAATCATCATCGGCGGCGGCCCAGGTGGGTATGTAGCCGCCATCAGAGCAGCTCAATTAGGAAAGAAGGTGGCTGTTGTAGAAGCCAATCATTTAGGCGGAATCTGCCTTAATTGGGGCTGTATTCCCACTAAGGCACTGTTGAAAAATGCAGAAGTATTTGAGCTTGTCCAAAATGCAAAGAAGTATGGGATAGAAACAGGGGAGGTTTCGGTTAATTGGGAGAAAATGATTAAACGATCCCGGGATGTTGCAAAGCGGCTTTCTAAGGGGATTGAATTCCTCATGAAGAAAAATAAAATTGACTATATTCCTGCTCGGGGAAAACTGTTAGGAAATGGCAAAGTCGAAACTACTGATGCAGATGGGAAAATAACTGAAATTTCGGCTGACAATATCATAATTGCAACCGGAGCTAGAGCTAAGTGGTTCCCTGGCATGGAGCCGGATGGCAAACAAATTATTACTTATAAAGAAGCTATGATCCCGGAAAAGCAGCCAAAGTCACTTGTTATCATTGGAGCCGGTGCTATTGGAGTAGAATTTGCCTATTTCTATCAAACATTTAGAACAGAAGTCACTCTTATTGAAGCGCTCCCCAATATATTGCCCATTGAAGATGAGGATATTTCTGTAGAACTTGGAAAATTATTCAAAAAGCGTAAAATGAATATTCTCACCAATACCATGGTTGAGAAAATTGAAAAACTAAAATCCAGTGTAAAGGTGCATCTAAATAGTGGCGATATTGTAGAAGCGGATAAAGCCCTCATAGCAGTGGGTGTTCAGGGAAATGTTGAAGACCTTGGACTTGAAGAATGCAATATTGCGGTTGAAAAGGGTTGGATTAAAGTGAACGAATATTTGGAAACAAGTCTTGCCGGTGTGTATGCCATTGGTGATGTGGCTGGTCCTCCCTGGCTGGCGCATAAAGCCTCAGCAGAAGGCATCATAGCTTCAGAGCATATAGCCGGACTCAATCCTAATCCCATGAAGTATGATAATATCCCCGGCTGCACTTATTGCCATCCCGAGGTGGCGTCTGTGGGACTCACCGAGAAAGCTGCTAAAGAAAAGGGCTATGAAATTAAAATTGGTAATTTTCCTTTCAGAGGATTGGGGAAATCCATGGCTGTGGGAGATACAGACGGATTTGTAAAAGTTATTTACGATGCCAAATATGGTGAAATGCTGGGTTGTCATATCATTGGAGCAGAAGCCACCAATCTTATCACAGAAGCGGTTATTGCACGTAATTTGGAAACTACCCACCATGAAGTATTGAAAACCATCCATCCCCATCCAACCCTGTCAGAGGCAATCATGGAAGCCACAGCGGATGCTTTGGGAGAGGCAATACATATTTGATGCACACAACTACATTTAGTCCAGTAAAATTAATATACCTGTCTACACCAGATTCCATTTGGGAAAGTCTTTCAGTTGATAATGAAATTCAATATTTTTACTTAGGCACACAGTCTTATACCCCAGTCTGGGAACTCCAAAAGCAGCTCCATGCCAAACGGGTGGCAGGTGAAATTTCTGATATGGTATTGTTTGTGGAGCATGAGCATGTCTATACCTTTGGAAAAAATGCGGATACCAACAATCTGCTAGATAGCAAACCTCTTAACGCTGAGGTGGTGCAAATTGACAGAGGTGGCGAAGTAACCTATCATGGTCCCGGACAATTGGTCTGTTATCCCATTATTGATTTACACGATTATAAGATGTCCGTCTCATGGTATATGCGTCTGTTGGAAAATGTGGTGATCGACTGTCTGAAGTCCTATGGGATTGAATCGGGGCGAAAAGAAGGGCTCACAGGAGTCTGGGTGGATGACGATAAAATTTGCGCCATGGGAGTAAGGCTCTCAAAATGGGTCACCATGCATGGCTTTGCACTGAATCTAAATCCGGATATGACCTATTTTGATGGGATGATTCCCTGTGGAATTTTTGAATATGGCGTTACCTCATTGGAGGATTTGGACATTCAGTTTAACAGTGATGATATCCGGACTAAAATTATGAATCTGTTTAATTATTTTCTCTTAAAGGATGCAAATGAAATTTAAGGGATTTACCAAAAAACAATTATTGGAAATCTATCAGCAAATGGCATTGTCCCGTTATTTGGATGATAAACAGCTCATCCTGTTAAAACAGGGAAAAGGATTTTTTCATATTGGCGGGTCCGGTCATGAAGCTGCTGGTATGGCTGCTGCCTTGGCTTTCAAACCGGGATTTGATTATGCCTATCCATATTATCGAGAACAAGCATTTTGCTTAGGCTGGGGTATGACCAGTAGAGAACATCTTTTGGCATTTTTAGCAAAGGAAGATGACCCAAGTTCAGGTGGGCGACAAATGCCGCAGCATTATGGGCATAAAGAATTAAAAATCGTAAGTCAGTCAAGCTCCACCGGCACCCAATTTCTCCAAGCCGTAGGAGCTGGATTTGCCCTCAAGAGAAATGGAGAAAATGGAGTTGTATATACGAGCTCTGGCGAAGGGACGTCCAGCCAGGGAGATTTTCATGAAGCCCTGAATTGGGCCAGTAGAGATAAAACTCCAGTAATTTTTCATATAGAAAACAATGGCTATGCAATTTCAGTACCCATTGAAGACCAAACCGCTGGAGGATCAGTTTATAAAATATCTGCTGGTTATGATAATCTTGCCCGTTTTAATGTGAATGGCACAGACTTTTTTGAAACCCATCTCGCCTTTAAAAAAGCAGTGGAACGAGCTCGTAAGGGGAAGGGACCATCCCTTATTCAATCAGATGTAGTGCGTTTATTGCCTCACTCTTCTTCTGATGATCAGCGTAAATACCGCCCTGAAGAAGATTTAGAAGCTGATAGAAAGCGTGATCCTCTGTTAGTATTTGCAAACACTTGTATTCATGAAAAAATATCAACTCTGGAAGAATTTGACGCTATAATTGAAAAAGTGAAAACGGAGGTAGATTCTGACGCAGAATGGGCAGAAGCACAAGCTGATCCCGATTCTAAGGATGGGTCAAAAAATGTCTATTTTAATTTGAACCCGCAAAATGTCCCAGAACTAAATCCTGGCGATGGAGAAAAAATTGTCCTGGTTGATGCCATTAATCATGCTTTAGATGAAGAGTTGGCTCATAACGATAAAATGATGATTTACGGTCAGGATGTTGCGGGTGGAAAGGGTGGTGTATTCACTGCCACTCGTGGGCTTACTGATAAACATGGGGCGGACAGAGTATTTAATTCTCCCCTGGCAGAATCATCCATTATTGGGACTGCCATAGGTTTGGCAACTCTTGGATACAAGCCAGTGGTTGAAATTCAGTTTGGCGATTATATCTGGTATAGCATGATGCAAATCCGCAATGAAGTTGCCACCATGCGCTATCGCTCCAATGGTAAATGGAGTTGCCCTATTGTCATGCGTGTTCCTGTCGGGGGATACATTCATGGTTCAATCTGCCATAGCCAGAGCATTGACGGTTTTTTCACTCATTTGCCGGGAATTTACATTGCCTATCCGTCCAATGCGTCTGACGCAAAAGGATTACTGAAAATGGCTTGCCGCATGGAGGATCCGGTCATGTTTATGGAGCATAAAGGGCTTTATCGCCAAGGATTTGCTGCATCTCCTGAACCGGACGAAAATTATCTCCTTCCCTTTGGCAAAGCCCGTATCGTTCAAGAAGGCAACGATGTCACAATTATTACCTGGGGAGCATTGGTGCAAAAATCCATTGAGGCTGCCAGAAATACGGGATTGTCCGTAGAAATAATTGATCTTCGCACCTTAAATCCCCTGGATATGGAAACCATTTTAACATCCCTGCAAAATACCAGTCGCGTAATTGTAGCTCATGAAGATAATCTCAACAATGGATTTGGTGCTGAAATTGCTGCACGAATTAGCGACAAGGGGTTTAAATATTTAGATGCGCCCATAAAACGGGTGGCATCAAAAGATGCTCCGGTTGCCTATGCGGAAGTTCTGGAAAATGAATTACTGGTTCAAACCTCCTGGATTGAGAATGCCTTGAAGGAGATTGTGGAATTCTAAAATGACGGCATTGGCAGATTATATCATTCGCAAACAAGTGCCATTAGGTGAAAACCCGGAATTACCAAAATTCAGGGGAAATATTGGCATTACCCAAGGGTGGATTTCAATATGTGCTAATTTGTTACTGTTTGTTTTAAAGTTAGTTTTTGGAATTATTTCTAATAGTATTGCCCTCATTGCCGATGCCTTTCATACGCTCTCCGATATGGCCAGTAGTGGAGTGGTGGTTTTCGGATTTAAGATGGCCTCCAAGCCAGCAGATAAAGAACATCCTTTTGGGCATGGAAGAGCGGAAACCATTGCAGCCCTTACAATTTCCATTCTGATTGGATTTACCGGAATCGAATTTATAAAATCCAGTTTAGCCCGCTTTATGGAAGATATTATGATTAATGTAAATTGGGCTGTGATTGCTGTAATCATATTGACGATTTTTCTTAAGGAAGGTTTGGCCCGATTGAGTTTGAACCTTGGAGATACGATAAATTCTGACATTTTGAAAGCAGATGCTCTGCATCATCGCAGTGATATGTATTCATCGGTTTTGGTGCTGGCAGCATTTGGTGGCGTATGGCTGGGTTATCCCAAATTAGATGCCATTATGGGATTGGGAGTAGCTGCTATGATGATCCATTCCGCTTATGAAATCGCCCGGTCTGCCATTGATGACCTACTTGGTAAGCCAGTGGACAAAAATACAATCTCTAACATTAAATCAATTGCCATGCGGGTAGAGAATGTATCCAATGTCCATGATATTGTTGTTCACAGTTATGGAGCTCATAAGTTTATTTCTCTGCACCTGGAAATTGCGGAGGGAAAGAGTCCGGAAAGTATGCACGATATTGCAGATAGGGTTGAAAATTTAATATCCGATGAATTAGAAGCTGACGTAGTAACTCATGTGGACCCGGTTACTGTTGAGGGTAAAGAAATTTCATCCATAAAAAACATAATACGGAGAAATCTGGAGTTATTCGGATTGGGAAATTCATTTCAGGATTTAAGAATTGTAAAAAATCACCAAATAGAATCTATTCTCTTTCAAGTGCCGGTGCCGGTTGAGTTTAATCAGAAAGATGAATTTAGAGAAAAATGCAGTTCGGAGTTAATCCAGAAATATCCGAATAGTGAAATTATGATCGAATTTAAATCTCAAATGAGCATGAGGTAAGTATGACAGATGTTGTAATGCCCAAAATGGGTGAATCAATTACAGAAGGGACTATCCTTGAATGGAAAAAGCAGGTAGGGGATAGTATTGCCAAAGATGAAACCTTGTTGGAAATTTCCACCGACAAGGTGGATTCAGAGATACCCTCTCCTGCTACTGGTACGATTGTGGAGATTATCGCCCAAGTGAATGATACCATCCCCGTGGGAGATGTCATTGCCAGAATTGGGGAGGTTGGTGAGAGTGCATCTACCGAGGAAGTGTCGGTAGAGACTGCACTAACTGAAGAATCATTACCTACTGAACCTGATCTAGTTCCTGAGATTAAAGAAGTAGTACAATCAGAAATTGTTATTGAGAAACCCATTATTCAATCCGGAAAACGGTTTTATTCTCCCCTGGTGAAATCCATCGCAAAAAAAGAGGGTATCACCCAGGCAGAACTGGATGCCTTAATGGGTACCGGAAATAATGGACGCGTGAATAAACAGGATATATTGGCCTATCTGAAAATCAGAACAGCGGGGGCACCAACTCACACTGAAGACGTTAGTGAGCAGCCAGCATCAATAGTACCGACAATGTCGGATGAAATTGAGCCCATGTCACGAATGCGTAAACGCATCGCCGAGCATATGGTCCAGTCTGTACAAACCTCACCACATGTATATACCACGGTAGAAGCTGATGTCACTAATTTAGTTCATATCAGGGCTGAACATAAGGAATCATTCAAATCCAAAGCAGGCGTAAATCTCACCTACACGCCCATGCTGTTGGATGCTTGTATTCGGGTTATTCAGGAATTTCCACTCATGAATGCATCTTTAGATGGGGATAATATCGTTCACCACCGTAATATCAATATGGGGGTAGCCGTCTCTTTGCCGGATGATAATCTCATAGTACCGGTTATCCATTCTTCAGAGGAGAAAAACTTTTTGGGATTGGCTCGTTCTGTTTCTGATTTAGCTGGCAGGGCTCGTGAGAATAAACTCACTCCAGATGAAATTTTTGGATCCACATTTACGGTTACCAACCCAGGTGTTTTTGGTGGACTATTTGGAATGGGCATTATTAATCAGCCTAATGTGGGTATCCTTTCTGTCGGTTCATTCCAGAAAAGACCTGTGGTAAAGGAGACCGAATATGGAGATACCATTGTGGTACGGAGCATGGTCTATTTAACCCTCAGCTATGACCATCGCATTATTGATGGTGCCTATGGTACCAAATTTTTGGCTCGATTGGTAGAGATAATTGAACAGTATAATAATGATAAAATCAAAAATTAAACTTCAATGTTAGCTCAAGCACCAATTAAAAAAAGAACCCGTCCAGATTGGCTGAAAATAAAACTGACCACATCTGGTAAGTTTTTGGAAACCCAAAAACTGATTAGGGAAAACAATCTCCATACCGTTTGTGAAGAAGCCCGCTGCCCCAATATTTATGAATGCTGGGGAAGACAGACCGCCACCATCATGATCTTGGGAGATACCTGTACCCGTTCTTGTGGGTTCTGCTCTGTGAAGACTGGGAAGCCACTTTCGGCAGACATATTGGAGCCAATCCGTACGGGACATACGGTGAAAGCTATGAATCTGCGTCATGTGGTCATTACCTCTGTTGATCGAGACGATTTAAAGAACGATTACGGAGCAGAGATTTGGGCGGAGACTATTAAACAAATTCGCCTACAATCTCCAGATTGCACCATAGAAGTATTAACGTCTGATTTTAGAAATTATCGCCCTGCATTCGAGCAGGTATTTCAGGCAAGACCGGATATTTTTTCTCATAATGTCGAATGTGTCCGGCGAATATCCAAAGCGGTGCGCCCCCAATCTGATTGGAATCGATCCCTTTCAATACTCAGGGCTTCCGTTGAATGGGGGTTGAAAACCAAAACAGGTATGATGGTGGGATTGGGCGAGACCGATTCTGAAGTTTTGGAAACTATGCTGGAATCCGCCGATTTAGGAATTGACATATTTAACTTAGGGCAATATTTACAACCAACTTTTGATCATCTACCAGTTCAAAGATATGTGCATCCGGATACATTTGATAAGTTTAAGGAAAAAGGTCTAGAAATGGGCTTTGCGGTGGTTGAGTCCGGACCATTGGTGCGATCCTCTTATCATGCGGATGAGCAAGCAAGGCGGTTATCTCAATTAAGTGTGGGGAATTAATTCCAATTTTTCATTTATTTTCAACAATTAAACGCATTAACTTGTAGGTATGAAGACTTTTAGTTTAATTCCACTCCTCAATTATCCTCATTTGAATTCTCTGTTTTATAGATAATAGTACTATAAGTATCGGGTGTACCGATAGAAATATTCTACGAATTGATTGCTAAAATATTCATTAAATTCAACCATGAACAATGGTTGTAAAAGAAGGCTCATTCCGGTTTATTTTATAGGGATAATTTTAGGATTCATTTTGGCAGGAACAGAAAAAAATATAAATCAGAATATTGAACAAGCAACCTTTGGCGCTGGCTGCTTCTGGTGTGTAGAGGCTGTTTTCCAGAATATTGAAGGTGTGCTTGATGTACGATCCGGATACACTGGGGGAATAACTGAAAATCCTACCTATGAAGATATTTGTACGGGTAAAACTGGACATGCGGAGGTGATCCAGATTGATTTTGATTCAACATTAATCAGCTACGATAAACTGCTGAATATATTCTGGAAATCCCATGATCCCACTACTTTTAACCGACAGGGAGCAGATGAGGGGACACAGTATCGATCTGCCATTTATTACCATTCTGAGACTCAGAAAGAATTGGCCCGAAAGTCCAAAGATGCTACTGATAAAATGAAGT